>TARA_R110002050_G_scaffold243212_2_pt1 | contig 45590 bp, 44 predicted proteins | sample TARA_R110002050 | Tara Oceans TARA_R110002050 (sample SAMEA4396988) | marine metagenome | biome: Polar Biome; feature: [DCM] deep chlorophyll maximum layer (ENVO:01000326); material: water (ENVO:00002006), including particulate matter (ENVO:01000060) such as... | depth 25 m
TTAAGAGACTAAATAGGAATGTAATAAATCATTTAAAGCATTTAGCTTTTCTTCTACATGTTCATTTACATTTTCTTTATCTATAGACTTCTGCTCTACTTGAGATGCAAATTGTAAAGCACACATGGCTAATACATCTTGTTTATCTCGAACAGAATAACTTTGCTCAAACTGTTTTATCATAACTTCAATGTTTTTAGCCGCTTTACGGAGTCCTTCTTCTTGACTCGCTTCAATAGTTAAAGGATATACCCTATTACCTATAGACAGCTTTATTTTAAGCTTTTCTGACATTGAATTTATATTACCTTATTCAGAAAGTTGACCAATACAATGGTCTATATCTCTAATTAATGCGTTTATTTTAAGCTTAGTTTCTCTTTTATTATCGTCACTACCCAGTATTGAGTTTGCTATTTTTAGAGCTTCATACTTTTCTTCCCAAGTTGCATTGTGCAATTTTTGGTTATGAATTTCTTTCTTTGAAACTTCTAATTCTTCACTTAATTTTAGATTAGCTTGCTTTAAAAGCTCTAGTTTGTGTAATACTTTGCTAATTTTGTTTTCTAAAGAATCTACAATATCTTCAATATTACTCATTTACAAATTTCAATACTTATCTCACAAAGTTAACATACCTAATGATAAATTACAATTGTTTTTTCATAAAATTTCAAATAAAGTGTTATTGCTCATACTCAATACAATGGCTCGATTTTTGTTTTATTCTTTGTGTTCTCATTTCTAATTAATATTTTAGCACCAATACTTACCTATGCGATTAATCCTTTTTATTTTTTTAGTTTCCTCAGCGCTTTCTAGTGCTCAAAATAATTATCCACAAGATTACTTTAGTACCCCTTTAGAAGTTCCACTCATACTTTCTGGCACATTTGCAGAGTTACGCTCTAATCATTTTCATTCTGGATTGGATATAAAAACACAGCAAAGAGTTGGTTTAAAAGTTAAAGCGGTTGCTAATGGTTTTATTAGCCGGATAAAAATATCACATTTTGGTTACGGAAAGGCATTATACATAACACATCCTAATGGTTACACAAGTGTGTATGGTCATTTACAAGAATTCTCACCAGAAATAGAAACCTTTATTAAGAAGCATCAATATGAAAAAGAATCGTACCAAATAGAACTATTCCCTTCTGCCGAAACATTACCCATAAAAAAAGACAGCTTAATAGCATATAGTGGAAACTCTGGTGGTTCTGGCGGTCCTCATTTGCATTTTGAAATTAGGGACAAGGATGAACGACCTATGAATCCGATGCTTTTTGGAATTAACATAGATGATAATATAGCCCCAATTATCAAATCAATTTATGCTTACCCTACAGACGAAAACTCTTTTGTAAATAAATCGAACACGAAACAAAAACTAAACTTAATTCCTCTTCAAAATGGCGACTATGCAATAAAAAACATAGAAGCTTATGGCAATATTGGCTTTGGAATTGAAACTATTGACAGGCAAGACTTAGCTGCAAATTCTAATGGCGTTTATAATATTCAAACTTTTGCAAATGGAAATAGAAATTTTGAAATAGATTTTAAACGATTTTCTTTTGATGAAACTAAACATATTAATCAATTAATTGATTATGAAATTTACACGACTAAAAAACAACGTGTTCAAAAATTATTCAGAAAAAATAATCCTTTGAGTTTGATTAAATCTGTTTTAAACGATGGACTCATAAAGATTGAAGATAGCACCTATTCCGTTTATAAAATTAGAGTTGCTGATTATAAAAACAATGAATCTTGGGTTACCATTAATATAAAAGGCACAAAAAATAGTATTATTGAAACTACCTCAAATAAAACAACACCATACTATATTAAAGCAGACCAAACTATTAATTTAAAAAAAGAAAATATTGCTGTCAATTTTTATAAAAATACTTTTTATGATGATTTCTATATAGATTTTGAAGTAAATAATGACACTTTAACACTTCATAAAAACATCATAGCTGCAAAAAAAAGTTTTAATATAGCTTTTGATATTAGTAAATATAATGATGAAGATAAACGAAAATTATACATTGCTCGATTAATAGGTTACAATAAGCGTCCTCTTTATTCTAATACTAAAAGAAAAGAAAACCTTTTAACAACCAATACAAAAACTCTTGGAACCTACACATTAGCAACAGATAGCATAAAACCAATTATTTCGCCAATTAACTTTAAAAATGGTCAATGGCTTAGTAAATACCGCTATTTAAAAATCAAAATTGAAGATGTAGATTCTGGAATTTCTAATTACAGAGCTACCGTAAACGGAAAATGGATTTTAATGGAGTACGATTACAAAACAAAAACACTTACTCATGATTTTAATGATGGTATTATAACAGATACCAAGAATAATTTAAAGGTAATTGTAACTGATAATGTTGGAAATAATTCTACTTTTGAAACGTTATTTTACAGAAAGTAAAGCGATAAGTCATTTGAAAGCAAAATTTCCTTTTTTTATTTTATTCTTTTTATCAATATTACATATTGGTTATTCACAAACCGCCACTATTCAAGGTATTATTTTAGATGATGACAAGTTTCCTATTTCGAATATAAACATTAAAGCTGGTGCTGATGGTACAAAAACAAATAGTAATGGGTTTTTCATCATTACCATTCCTGCTAATCAAGATATAACGGTTGTATTTACACATATATCCTTTAAAAAAATTATTAGCACTTTTCATTTAAAAAAAGGTGAAACGTTTGAGTTTAATCCAGTAATGAGTGTTTCTATAGAGCAAATTGCAACTGTTATCATAAATAGTACACGTCAAAAAGAAGTAGAAGGTATTGTTACATTAAAACCAGAAACCATTAGAAAAATACCAGGTGCTAATGCTGGTGTTGAAAACTTATTATTAACACTCCCTGGTGTTAGTAACAACAACGAATTAAGTACACAATACAATGTTCGTGGTGGAAATTACGATGAAAACCTAGTGTATGTAAACGATATTGAAGTATACCGTCCATTTTTAGTGCGTTCTGGTCAACAAGAAGGATTAAGTTTTGTTAATACCAATTTGGTACAAAACGTCGATTTTTCAGCGGGAGGATTTCAAGCTAAATACGGCGATAAATTATCTTCAGTTTTAGATATCACCTACAAAACACCTTATCAGTTTGAAGTTAATGCCGATTTAAGTTTATTAGGAGGCAGTCTTTCAGTTGAAAATATAAGTAAAGATTCAAAATTTTCAGCAATCGTAGGCGTTCGCTATCGAGATAATAGTTTGTTTGTTAATGTTAAAGAAACTGAAACCAATTTCAACCCATCCTTTGCAGATGCTCAAGGTTATTTTACTTATAAGTTTTCAAATAAATTTCATTTAAGTTTTTTAGGCAATGCTTCCTTCAATAAGTATAATTACCAACCACAAACAAGACAAACCAATTTTGGGACACTCAGCGATCCTATTGCGCTTCTTATATTTTACGAAGGACAAGAAAAAGATCAATACCAAACTCTATTTGGTGCTTTTAAAGGTACCTACTTTACTAATGATAATTTAACACTTGATTTAATTACATCAACTTATCACACCACAGAAGAAGAGTATTTTGATATTTTAGCACAATACAGACTTGGAGAAGTAAATACGAATATTGGTGATGAAAATTTAGGGGATGTTGAGTTTAGTGAAGGTGTTGGTAGTCAATTAAATCATGGACGTAACGACTTAGACGCACTCATTACCAATATTGAACATAAAGGCCATTTAAAAATTGATGAAAACCGTATTGAATGGTCTGTAAAGTACACTAATGAAGATATTCGTGACCGTTTAGTAGAATGGGAAATTATTGATTCGGCAGGGTTTTCAATCAGACCACCTAAAACAGTGATTGCGAATGAGCAACCCTACCTACCTTACAGCGGACCTTTAGAGGCATTTAATAATGTTCGTACTACAAATAACACCCAGATAAATCGTATACAAGCTTACTCACAATGGAGTAAACGATCCACTCTTGGCACAAGTGATGTTTGGTATAACGCAGGTGTTAGAATACATAATTGGTCTATTAGTGGTGAGGGTGTTGCTTCATCAAACCAAACGGTTTTTAGTCCGCGTGCACAATTCACAATAAAGCCTTATTGGGAAAAGGATATGCTGTTTAGATTTTCTACAGGTTTATACTATCAACCACCTTTTTACAGAGAGTTACGTGATGCTAATGGTATTGTACAGCCTAATGTAAAAGCACAAAAATCATTTCATATTGTTTTAGGAAACGATTATAGTTTTAAAATGTGGGATAGACCTTTTAAATTAACAACAGAGCTTTATTACAAAGGTTTAACTGATGTAAACCCGTATACACTTGAAAATGTCCGTATTCGATATAGTGCCAATAATAATGCAGAAGCTCGTGCCTATGGTTTAGATATGCGACTGAATGGTGAATTTGTTCCTGGCACAGAATCCTGGTTTAGTTTTGGGTTTTTAAAAAATGAAGAGAACATTGACAACAGAGGTTATATTGCACGACCAACTGACCAACGTTTAAAATTTGCTGCCTTATTTCAAGATTATGTACCTAACGTTCCTAACTTAAAAATGTATTTGAATTTGGTTTATAACACAGGCTTACCTGGAGGCTCTCCTAGTTATGTAGATCCATACGACTACCAAAATAGATTACCAGACTATAAACGAGCAGATTTAGGTTTACAATTTGTTTTAGTAGATGATAAAAAGCAATTTAAAAGCGGTTGGAAAAAACCGTTTAAAGCCTTATCATTTGGTTTTGAAATATTCAATATGTTTGACGTACAAAACTCTATTACTAATACTTGGGTAAGAGATGTGTATAGCAAACGTCAATATGCGATACCTAACTATTTAACACCAAGAGTATTTAATGTGAGAACTACTATGAAGTTTTAATCCCACCAGTGGGTTGAATTTTCTAATACTAGATTAATAATATAAGATTTTCCTTTTCATGTCTAATAGAGCAGGCTTTCCTTGCAATTATTGACTTACTAAATAAACTCCTTCAATACTTCTATAACATAATCAACTTCTTCTTTGGTATTATATATGCTAAATGAAAACCTGATAGAAGGTTTTGTTAAATCATCATTAGTTAAAATTTCAGTCAATACATGAGATTTTTGAGAGCTTCCACTTTGGCAAGCACTTCCTTTAGAACAAGCAATTCCTTTTAAATCTAATTGAAATAATAACATGGCCGATTTCTTAGGAGGCACAGGTAAACAGACATTTACTAAGGCATAACTACTTTTGTCTAAATTAGCAGATTGACCATTAAATGTTGCTTCTGGAATATGTTTAGTTACAGAATCTATAAAATATTGTTTTAGTTTTTTTACGTATGCCTCTTCTACTTCAAAAGTATCATTAGCAATTTTTAGAGCAGTTTCAAGCCCTACGATATTATGCACACTTTCTGTGCCTGCACGAAGTCCACGCTCCTGCTCTCCTCCAAAAATCAAAGGTTTTAAACCTGAGTTTTTTCTAATAAAAGCAAAACCAACCCCTTTTGGCCCGTGAAATTTATGTGCTGCTGCTGCCAAAAAATCAACTTGAATTTCTTGTAAATCTATTTTATAATGTCCAACAGATTGCACAGCATCACTATGAAATAAAGCACCATTCAGTTTACATAAATCGGCAACACGTTTTATATCTAATACATTTCCAATTTCATTATTTATATGCATTAAGCTAACCAATGTTTTCTCTTCCGTTTCCAACAAAGTTTCCAAATGCAAATAATCTACATCACCGTTTTTATCTAAATTTACATAGCTAATAGTTACACCATATTCCTTTTTCAATTGGTCTACAGTATGCAAAACTGCATGATGCTCAATTTTTGAAATTATAATGTGCTTAACATTTAAATCTCTAACGGCACTATTTAATATTAAATTATCAGCTTCTGTACCACCTGCAGTAAACACAATTTCACCTGCCGAAACATTTAAACAACTCGCAATAAGCTTTCTTGACTTTTCAATTAAAACTTTTGATGATCTACCAAAACTATGTGAAGAAGAGGCATTTCCGTAATTGTTTTTCATGACTTCTGTCATCGCATTAATTACCTCGTCTCGTATTTGAGTAGTGGCTGCATTATCAAAATACACTTGATTCATCGCTTTGTTTTTAAAGCACAAAAATACTTGAAATAAAATTATTATTAATATACTACGTTATAAATAACAATTCTATTATTTTTGCCTAAAACCCGAATACAAATGCGTAAGTTATTATATATTCTTCTTCCTTTAAGCTTATTAAGTTTTTATACTTGTGATGATGGCGATATCATTACAGTTGAATTTGATTTTGACAAAACCTTAGAGTTGTGTCGAGAAAAAAATATTGATAAATTTATTACTGGAGATAATTATGTTTTGTATGATACTCGTAAAGATCCATACGAGTCACTTATCCTTTTATTTCCGTTTACAACAGAAAACAGTACGATATTTAATCCAACAGAAGCTAATACTGAAAAAACACTTACAGTAAATGGCACCAGTATTGTTTTTAATTATAGAACCTATGATGGAGACCCTAGCGATTTAATTTGTCAAGACATCCCTGGTTCTGGTACTAATATTATAAATGATTATAGTGCTGCTTCTGGTGCTAAGGTTAGTTTTTTATCAACCTTTACAGATGATGATGGCGATGGTATTTCTAGTGAACTAGAAAATCAAGATCCTAATGGTGACGGTGATTTTTCGGATGCCCAAGATACTGACGGGGATGGTATTCCTGATTATCTTGATGAAGATGATGACAATGATAATGTAAAAACATCAATAGAAAAACCAGATGTAAATGGTGATGGAAATATTGATGATGCCTTAGATACAGATGAAGATGGTATTCCTAATTATTTGGATCCTGATGATGATAATGATGGAGTAAATACCATAAATGAAGATGAAAATAGTGATTCTAATCTTCTTAATGATTATGATGAAACTTTGCCAGTTCAAATTGTACGATATTTAGATAAAGAAGCTAAAGAATCTTTCACCCCTGGCGCATTACTTTCGAACTCTTATAAAAGAACCATAACGATTTCTATAACGTTATTAGATTTTGATTTAGAAACCATACAAAGTGATTCACTTGATTTTGGTACTTATTCTAGAACTATTAGTAAATAGCCTTCTAATTAACATTTTGGTAAATATAAACCTCGGTAGCTCCTAAACCATATTTTTGATAGTTGGCATCGTAAAATTTCACGTTGTCATAACGCCCAAACAGGTATTCTAATTCTATTTTAAGGACACCTTCGCCCACGCCGTGAATAAAAACAACTTTTTGAATACGTTTAGATATGGCCCAATCTAATTTATGTCTAGCTGTATCTAATTGAAGTGTTAGTATATCATGATTAGACATACTTTTTGGCGATTTCACCAATTGATTTATATGCAAATCTACTTCCATAGTAGGCTCATATCTATCTTTTGCTCTAACGCGTTTTTGTTGCTTTCTAATAGGTTGCTCTTTTTCTGAAATAACAGTATTAGATATCGTCGCTTTATTCAATATACTTTTAGAAGCATCTTTAATAAGCTCTTCACTTTTAAAATCTAATAAAAAACCATCTTCGGTTTCTATTGAAATTGAAGTACCAACAAAGCCTTTAACTATGCCAGACATGTTTTCATCTAAAACCATCACATGATCACCTATTTTAAAAGCCATAACTAATTATTTTTATCATCTTCAAAATTATCTTCATTGTCATTTTTACTGGGAATCGTTTTTGATATTCTATAAATCCCAATCATAAGTAAAACAATACCTCCTATTAAAATATATTGATTTTGTTCTATACCCGTTTTAGCATATATAGCAACAAATCCTCCAATAATTATTAGTAAATAGTTTAAATATTTCATGTGTTATATTCAAAATTTGATATAGCTAAATTACATTAAAAAATTAGATTTTTTTGAATTTTAAATTAGATAAACCAGAACATAAAAACCTTCAAAAACAAGCAATTATTTGTAAAGAAGGTTGTCGTTTAAAATAAAAACCAATAGTAGATTTTAACTTATCTTTATTTTTTAAATTTGCTAAAACTAACAACTATTACACTTGCAATCTCCAGAAGAATATATGTTACCATGCTTAAACAAAAAACTTTTTGGAGTAGAATGTATGGGATGCGGCATGCAGCGATCTGCCCTTTTAGTTTTTAAAGGTAATTTTGTTGATGCTTTTTATATGTATCCAGCTATTTATAGTCTAATGCTTTTATTTGGGTTCATTGTTTTAAATATTTTCTTTAAATTTAAACATTCCAATAAAATTATTGCGGTACTTGCCATTACAACTTTAGCAACCATTATTATAAATTACATAATTAAAATAATCAATTAAAATTCACAGATGGAACAAGAAAAACTCAACCCAGCTATTGTCTACGTATTAGCTATTATTGGCCTTTTATGCTGCTGCTTTGGTGGTATAGGTTTTATTTTGGCTGGTATTGCTTTTTTTATTGCAAATAGCAAATTAAATGCCGCCAAATTAGCTCCAGAAAATTATGAGACTAATAGTGTAAAAGCTATGAATACTGCAAAAATTGTAGCATTGGTTATATTAATAATAAATCTTTTATACCTTGCAATGACTATTTACAGAATAGCCACTATAGGCTGGGATGAAATTATGATTCAGGCACAAGAAATGACTGAACAATGGCAACAAAATCAATAAACCATTAATTAATTACTTTCTTGTTCAGTTTCTTCTTCTGTTGCTTGAAGTGGTTCAGGCTGCTTAAACAAGTCAATATAAGCTTCTCCAAGGTATTCAATAATATGACTCGCTATTAAACTTTGATATCCAAAATCTTCAACAGCTATATCAGCAGATCTTCCATGTAAATAAATTCCAAAAATGGTAGCAGATAATGGATTGTATCCTTGAGAAATTAGTCCCGTTATAATACCAGTTAGTACATCTCCACTACCGGCTGTAGCTAATCCAGGGTTTCCTGTAGTATTAATATGTAATTTGTCTTGATAAATAGTAATGCTATTTGCGCCTTTTATAACAATAATAAGATCATATTTTTTAGAAAACTTTTTCACTTTACTAAGTTTATCAAAATCATCTTTCCATGTTCCTATTAAGCGTTCTAACTCTTTTGGATGTGGTGTTAAAATGGTTTGGGCTGGTAATAGTTTTAATAAGGCTTTCTTTTTAGAAAGTATATTTATTCCATCTGCATCAATAACCAATGGCGCTTTATTAGTTTTTAAAAAAGTTTCAAAAGCCTTAAAGGTTTTGGTACTAGTACCTAATCCTACTCCAATACCAATAACCGTAGGTTCAATTTTAAATTTTATAGCTGTGATTTCTTCATTATCAACATCGGTGATAACCATAGCTTCAGGAAAGGATGCTTGTAAAACGGTATAACCACATTTAGGCATAAAAGCAGAAACTAATCCAGCACCACTAGATAAAGCTGCTCTACTAGCTAAAGTCACAGCACCTATTTTACCATAACTCCCTCCTATTATTAAACTATGCCCAAATTGCCCTTTATGAGAAAATTTTTCTCGTGGAATATACATAGGTAAAACCTCGTGCTTTCCTATTAAATTTACTTCGGTAACGGTTTCAAATAAAAACTCAGGATCTAATCCTATATCTAACACTTCCCATTGCACACTATATTTAGCCGTTTCAGGTAAAAAGAAAACTAATTTAGGAGATGCAAAACTTAGTGTATAACCTGCCCAAACTACTGCATCTTCATCGGTTACAGCTTTGTCGGTATGCAATCCAGAAGGGATATCAATTGATAAAGTAAAGGCTTTTGTGGTTCTAAAGTGTACAAACAATGCTTTCACCCAATCGTCAATAGGTCGGTTTAAACCTATACCAAAAACGGCATCTACAATAATATCATCAGGTTGTATTTCAGGAAAATCATCAGAACAACTTAAAAGTTCTGGCCATTTTTTAGTAACATTTTTAATACGGTCGTAATTAACTAAAAAATCTTTAGAACGCTTATCACTACAATTAATAACATATGTGTTTACATTATAACCATGTATAATTAAATATCTTGCTAAAACTAAGCCATCGCCCCCATTATTTCCTATACCACAAAATACGTGAATAGGTACTTGTGCTCCTTGCATACGAAAATGCATCCAATTAAAAATTTGCTCTCCAGCACGTTCCATTAAATCGGTTGATGATATATTTTGTTTTTCGGCTGTTAGCGCATCTCCTTGGTAAATTTGTTCTTTAGAAAATATCTTCATTATTCATTATTGATTTTTCAATACTTAATTGTATTCCTCTCTTTTTTTAAATGAAATTAGCTTCAATATAAGAATACCATAAAAAAAAAGTTTTTGTTTTTTTATAAGGCTAAAAGTAATACTTTTGGTTTGTATTATTATAGATATAATGAATCATTTAATCCAAAATATAAGTGCTATTCTTCCTTTTTTCACAAAAGGAAATGCGTCTATTTTTGGAACAACTACAATTACTACAACCCTTTGGGGTTACTAATTATATATTCTTCGGGCTATCTTTGTAATTACAACAATTACAATATTTTCAATTATTATTTCAATTATCAATTCATTAAAAAATGAAGGTTTTAAAATTTGGAGGCACTTCAGTAGGATCCTCAAAAAATATAAATAACGTTATTAGCATTTTAGAAAAATATGCTAAAAAAGATTCTGTAGTATGTGTCGTTTCAGCTGTAGGTGGCATTACAGATAAATTACTTTTAGCTGGTAAACAAGCTCAAAATAAAGATAATGCGTTTGTAGATACATTTAATCTAATTAAAGATATTCATTTCAATATTATTAACGAATTAAATCTTGACAAAAGCTCAGCTATCGTAGCATATGTTGATACAAAATTAAGTGATCTTAAAAATTTATTAGATGGTATTTATTTAATAAATGAATTATCGCCTAAAACATCCGATAAACTAGTCAGCTTTGGAGAGTTGTTATCTTCTTTCATCATTGCTGAAACTATGAAAAATCGTGGATTATCAACAGACAGAAAAAATTCTCAAGAATTAATGATTACTAATTCTAATTTCACAAAAGCTGAAGTTAATTATGGTATCACTAACAAAAATATTCAAGATTATTTTAAATCGGCATCACAACAAATTACGATTCTTCCTGGTTTCGTTTCAAAATCGGTTATTGGAGAGCAAACAACTTTAGGTCGTGGCGGATCAGATTTTACAGCTGCCATTGTTGCTGCTGCTTTAAATGTTAAGCAATTAGAAATTTGGACCGATGTAAGCGGTATGTTTACTACCAACCCAAAACTAGTAAAACAAGCCTATCCTATTGATAAAATATCCTATCAAGAGGCTATGGAGTTATCTCATTTTGGTGCGAAAGTATTGTATCCACCAACAGTACAACCTGTTTTAAATTTACAAATTCCTATTCATATTAAAAATACTTTAGAGCCAGAAGCTGTTGGAACTATTATTTCTAACGATAAAACAAATTCTACGGCTCCTGTAAAAGGTATTAGTAATATTTCGAATATTGCTTTATTAACGTTGCAAGGAAGTGGGATGATTGGTATTCCTGGGTTTTCTAAGCGTTTGTTTGAAACCTTATCTCAGGAAAAAATCAATATTATAATGATTACCCAAGCATCTTCAGAGCATTCTATCTGTTTAGGTATTGATGAAAAAGAATCTGATATCGCTAAAATAGCCATTGATGCAGCCTTTGAAAATGAGATTGCTTTACATAAAATAGATCCTATTATTGTTGAGAAAGATCTTTCTATTATTGCTTTAGTTGGTGATAATATGAAAAATCATCAAGGTATTAGCGGTAAAATGTTTAGTACTTTAGGTAAAAACAATATTAATATTAGAGCTATTGCTCAAGGGGCTTCAGAAAAAAATATATCTGCAGTTATTTTAGAAAGTGATGTAAAAAAAGCATTGAATACTTTGCATGAGCAATTTTTTGAAGCTAGAACAAAACAACTTAATGTATTTATTACAGGTGTTGGTAATGTTGGCGAAAAATTAGTAGAGCAAATAAAACAACAGCGTAAATATTTAAAAGAGAATCTTAAAATTAACTTAAGAATTACAGGATTATCCAATTCTAGAAAAATGATTTTTGATGAAGGTGGAATCGATTTAAAAAATTGGAAAGACCTATTAGCAAACGGAGAAACAGCTACTTTAGAGGGGTATTTTGAAAAAACAAAATTACTAAATTTACGCAATAGTATCTTTGTTGATGTTACGGCTAATAAAGATGTTGCTAATTTATATGCAAACTATTTACGCCAAAGTATTGGTGTTGTAGCATGTAATAAAATTGCTTGTTCAAGTGAGTTTGAAAACTATAAATTATTAAAACGATTATCTTTAAAATATAATGCGCCTTACTTATTTGAAACTAATGTAGGTGCAGGTTTACCAATTATAGATACATTGAATAATTTAATTGCTTCTGGTGATAAAGTAACCTCTATTAAAGCAGTATTATCGGGTAGTTTAAACTTTGTTTTTAACAATTTTAATGATACTACTAAGTTTTATGATGTTGTAAAACAAGCTGGAGCCGAAGGTTATACAGAGCCCGATCCTAGAATTGATTTAAGTGGTGTTGATGTTGCTAGAAAAATATTAATTTTAGCTAGAGAAAGCGGTATGGAAATGAATTTAGAAGATATTAAGAACGAACCTTTCTTATCAGAATCTGGAGTAAAAAGTGATACCGTTGATGATTTCTATGAAACTTTAATAGCAGATGAAGCACACTACCAACGTTTATTTGCTTCCGCGAAAGCGAATAAAAGTCAGTTAAAATATGTAGCTGCTTTAAACCATGGAAAAGCGAGTGTGAGTTTACAAGAAATTCCAGAAGGACACCCGTTTTATAATTTAAAAGGAAGTGATAATATCGTGATGTTTTATACTGAACGCTACCCAGAACAACCTATGATTATTAAAGGAGCTGGTGCTGGAGCCGATGTTACTGCTTCTGGTTTATTTGCAGATATTATTAGAATTGGAAATGATTAAATAATGAACGAAATTAAAATATTTTCACCTGCAACCGTAGCAAATGTAGCTTGTGGCTTTGATGTCTTAGGCTTTTGTTTAGATAGTGTTGGTGATGACATGATAATTAGAAAAATCGATAAAAAAGGGATTTATATCACCAAGATTGAAGGTTTTGATTTACCGTATGAAGCAGAATTAAATGTGGCGGGTGTTTCGGCATTAGCTATGTATGAAGATGCTAAACCAAATTGCGGCTTTGAAATTGAAATTTACAAAAACATAAAACCAGGTAGTGGTATTGGAAGCAGTGCTGCAAGTGCTGTTGGAAGTGTTTTTGGAATGAATGAACTTTTAGGAAGACCATACAATAAAATACAACTTACAGAATTTGCCATTAAAGGTGAAGCTATAGCTAGTAAATGCGAACATGCAGACAACCTTGCTCCTGCCATGTTTGGTGGTTTTACATTGGTAAAGAGTTTAAAACCTATGGAGATTTTACAAATACCTTCTCCAGATGATTTGTATGCAACTATTATCCATCCGCAAATAGAAATAAAAACATCAGAGTCTAGAGCTGTTTTACCAAAGCAAGTGTCTTTAAATGATGCTATTACACAATGGTCTAATTTAGGAAGCTTAATACATGCTTTGCATACGAGTGATTATGATTTAATTAAAAAATCACTTCACGATGTGATTATAGAACCACATAGAAGTAAACTCATTCCGCATTATAATAAAGTTAAAGAATCTATGTTAAAAGCTGGAGCCTTAGGTGCTGGGATTTCAGGATCTGGACCTTCAATTTTTTCATTAAGCAAAGGATTAGAAAATGCTAAAAATGTGGAAGATGCAATCAGAAGTGTGTATTCTAAAACTGGGATTGAATTTGATATTCATGTTTCAAAAATTAATACTGAAGGGATTAAAATAAAATGAGACAGAAGACAGAAGGTTGAAGACGGAAGTAACAAGTGTAAAAGTAACAATATGCAAAAATTCAAATTTGAAAAGCTTATTATTTGGCAAAAAGCTATGGATTTTGGAGAAACTATAAATGAATTAACAACGTCTTTTCCCGACAAAGAAAGATTCAATTTATCTTCTCAAATTTGCAGAGCGTCTGATTCAATTGCATTAAATATTTCTGAAGGATCAATTGGTCAATCAAATCCAAAACAGAAAAAGTTTATTGGATATTCTATTAGGTCTTTGGCAGAAGTTGTTACTTGCTTATTTAAAGCAAAAAGACGAAATTACATTTCAGAAACAAAATTCTCAGAATTATATAACGAAGCACATCACCTCATGAATATGATGAGTGCTTTCAGAAAAAATATTAAATAAAAAACGTGTTTCTTAATTGAAAACGCTAACAAACTTCCGTCTACCGTCATTGGTCTTCGGTCAATTTTAAAACAATGAATTACTACAGTTTAAACAAACAAGCACCAAACACATCATTTAAAGATGCTGTTATAAAAGGATTAGCACCAGATAAAGGATTATATTTTCCAGAAAGCATTACACCTTTACCAAAAGAATTCTTTTATAATATTGATAACTTATCATATTCAGAAATTGCATTTGAAGCCATTAAACAATTTGTGTCTCCAGAAATTCCTGAAACTGTTTTAAAAACAATTGTTGAAGAAACGTTATCATTTGATTTTCCTGTAGTAGAATTAAATAAAAACATCTCTACGTTAGAATTGTTTCATGGTCCAACCATGGCATTTAAAGACGTAGGTGCTCGTTTTATGGCGCGTTGTTTAAGTTATTTTAATCAAGACAACACCAATGAAGTTACTGTTTTAGTGGCTACATCAGGTGATACAGGTGGTGCCGTAGCCAATGGCTTTTTAGGTGTTAAAGGTGTTAATGTCGTAATACTCTACCCTAGCGGTAAAGTAAGCGATATTCAAGAAATGCAATTAACAACTTTAGGGCAAAATATTAAAGCTTTAGAAGTTAATGGCACGTTTGACGATTGTCAAGCTATGGTTAAAACAGCTTTTTTAGACGAAACGTTAACTAGTAAAATGCAGTTAACATCTGCAAACTCAATTAACGTGGCGCGTTGGTTACCACAGTTGTTCTATTTTATGTTTACCTATAAGCAATTACATAATAAATATGAAGACATTGTATTTTCTGTGCCTTCTGGTAATTTTGGTAATGTTTGCGCAGGTATGATGGCACAACAATTAGGCTTGCCTATTAAACATTTTGTAGCGTCAAATAATGAAAATAATGTAGTCACTCGTTATTTACAAACTGAATTATATTCGCCAAAACCATCAGTACAAACTATAAGTAATGCTATGGATGTTGGAGCGCCGAGTAACTTTATTCGTATTCAAGAAATATATAAAAATAATTTTGAAGCATTAAAAGAAAATGTATCGTCCTATAGTTTTTCTGATGACGAAACTAGAGAGGCGATGCTAGAAATTTACAATGATTATAACTATGTAGCAGATCCACACGGAGCAGTTGGATATTTAGGTTGTAAATCTCACTTAAAAGAAAATCCAGAGGCTCATTGTGTCTTTTTAGAAACAGCGCATCCAACTAAATTTTTAGATGTCGTTGAAGAAGTTATTAAAGAAAAGCAACCTTTACCCGAACAAATACAAGCTGTTATGGGCAAAGAAAAAGAATCGGTTCTGGTTTCTACTTATGAAGATTTAAAAGTATTTTTGTTGAATTAATTCTATCCTTCCAACGAAGACAATAATTTCAACATATTAAAATCTGAATACCTTATTGTAATCATCAAAAAACATTGCAAATGACAACAATAGATTGGATTGGGTTTATAGGTGTTTTTCAAATATTGCTTGCGTATATTTTAAATATTAGTGGTAAGGTATCTAACAAACATCTTGTTTTTATCATTTTAAATCTTGTTGGCGCCTCCATGGCTTGTTTGGCATCTGTGTTATTAAACTATTGGCCTTTTATTATTCTTGAAGCTGTATGGGCTTTAGCATCACTTTATTCTTTAATTCGTTTTAAAAAAAATCGATCTTAATTTTATCAAAAAGAATAACTAAATTCGTTTAACGTTGTATACAAATGAATTAGTAAATTGAAAAAACGCTACTTTATAATTTTATTAGTTTTATGTTCATGCTCACAAAAGAAAAGTGAACACATATTGCATGAGAGTGATTTCTGTTCAAATATTCATAGAAATGATAGTATAAGCTTATCTGCAGAACTAAAAGATGTTTCTGAAATAATGACTACCAAAACAGGTGTTTATGTTTTAGAAGACGGTGCTGGTTCTATGGTCGCCAGAGCATGGCTTTCCGAATACGCTGAAAAAACTATTGATATTCAGTATTTCATATTTTCTATTGATAACATTGGACTCATTGCCTGCGATTATTTAGTTAGAGCTGCCGATAGAGGCGTGAAAGTTAGAATTCTTGTAGACGATATTATGGTTGATGCCGGCATCGAAGATGTTTTAGCATTAAATTCTCATAAAAACATTAGCATAAAAATATATAACCCAGGTGTTAATTTAGGTAAAAATATTTTTTCGAAAATTAAAAAATTTACTACAGATTTTAGATCAGCAAACCAACGTATGCACAATAAAACGTTTATTGTAGACGGAAAAATTGTAATTACTGGAGGAAGAAATATTGCTGATGAATATTTTGATTATGACCATGAATATAATTTTAGAGATAGAGATGTTTTATTAATCGGAAAAGAAACAAAACGTGTCAATACTTCTTTTAACGAATTTTGGATTAACCCACTAAGTGTTCCTGTTACAGATTTAAGTGATAACACAATTAATGATGGCGAATACAATTTTGACAAACTTCACGACTATGCTTGTAATCCAGAAAATTTTTGGCCACAAGTAAGAACTAGAATAGAAAAACTACCAACTGTTTTTAGAGCATTAAAAAAATCGGACAAACTTGTTTGGGTCGATGATGTTTCTTTTATTTCAGACCTACCAGGTAAAAATGATGGAACAAATGGCTTAAAAGGAGGCGGCATTTCTACAAGTAAACTCATTAATTTATTAAATAATGCACAACATTCTATTGATATACAAACGCCTTATTTAATTACAACAGAAGTTAGTAGAAACCTTTTCAAAGACGCTATAAAAAGAGGTGTTAAAATTAGAATATTAACTAACAGTCTAGCTTCCACAGATAATACAGAAGCTTTTAGCGCTTACCAAAGTGACAGAGTTAAACTTCTTAAAACCGGAGTTAAGATATTTGAATTCCGCCCTGATGCTGAAGAACGAGTTAGTATGATGACAGATGAATTACATGACACATTAGAAGATAAACCTATTTTTGGACTACATGCTAAAACAATGGTCATAGACGGAAAAATCACTGTAATAGGAACCTTTAACTTAGATCCCAGAAGTGCCAACTTAAATACAGAATGTATAACGATTATTAATTCTGAAAAGATTTCTAAAGGTGTATTAAAAGGAATTGAAATAGAATTTAAACCAGAAAACTCTTGGGAAATAACAACTAATTTCAATCCAGACTCTGAAGTTGGTAATTACAAAAGGATAAAAACATGGACACGTAAAATACTGCCAAAATCAATATTATAGATTTACTACTCTATCAAAATTGTAAAGCCCTAATATTATCTAAATCTTCAATTTTAGTAAGTTTTATATTTTTTTAAATTAATAATAACAAATATAACGATGATATTTCGTTTATTTTTCTTTGTTTTCGTTTACTTTCTTTTTATATCTTAGCATAACTAAACAATTAATAATGTTTTGTGGTTTATGAAAATGTCTATAAATAATTTAAAAACTGCAACTATCCTGATGCTTATTGGTGTCTTTGCTATGGCACTTTTTGTTCAATGTAGTAATGCACAACAGAAAAAGATAAAACCTAGAATATTAATTAGTACTGATATAGGAGGCACAGATCCTGACGATTTCCAATCCATGATTCACTTATTAATGTATGCTGATATTTTTCAGATTGAAGGTTTGGTATCAACTTCTTTTAAAACAGGAACGACACAAGACCTTCTTGATATGATTGCCCTTTATGAAAAAGACTTAGGCAAATTAAAAGAACATGCGCCCGAACTCCCTCACCCAGATTCTTTAAGATCTATTTGTAAAGAAGGTACTAAAGTCGGCGCACCATATAAGGGTTATGGAAGTCCTACTAAAGGCTCTGAATGGATTGTGAAATGTGCTAAAAAACAAAGCGAGCAACCTTTATGGGTCTTGGTTTGGGGAGGTATAGAAGATGTAGCTCAAGCGCTGCATGATGCACCGGAAATTGAAAAAAAAATTAGGGTTTACTGGATTGGTGGACCCAACAAAAAATGGGGACCCAACGCCTATGCTTATATTGCCGAAAATCACCCAAATCTTTGGATGATTGAATCAAATGCTACTTATAGAGGCTGGTTTATAGATGATGATTCTCCTAAAGATATTACAAATGAGGCATACTATGAGAACTATATAAAAGGTAATAGTGCCATGGGAGTAGATTTTAAAAAACGCTATGCTGGTCGTGTAAAAATGGGAGACACACCATCACTAGCGTATGTAATGAATGGCAATCCCGACGACCCAACAAGTGAGAGCTGGGGAGGTGAATATATACCAATTCACCATAGTTCGAGATCAATTTTTAATCGTAATACAACAACAGCAGATACTGTAAAGGCTTATGGTATTCAAGAATGGCGTTTTAAAGGTCCAGAATTAACAATGCCACAAGACTCCGTCTGTTTTACCATAACTATTTCAAATCAAGTATGGCCTGGTTATTATTTAGGCAATGGCACTTATGGATTTCGTTATTCCTCTAAAAAACCAGAAACGGGCAGCTACATGACTTCGAGTGATATCCCTGAATTGGATAGACAACATGGTCAGTATGTTAGTATTAAACCATGGCCAGGAAAAGAAGATGCAGATGATTATAAGCTTGGTACAAACTGGTATGGAGACCTTCCTAACCCAGAACTTTTTTTAGACGGGCAGCAAGGTGCCAGAACTATTTCAAAACACCGAGAAGCTTTTTTAATGGACTGGGCTAAAAAATGGGAATGGATTAACAAATAAAAATTATGAAAATTCTTGTTATAGAAGACGAACCAGAAATGAAAGGATTGATTAAACAATTCCTTGAAGAAGAAAATTATGTTGTGGAAGAAGCCCATGATTTACAATCTGGTCTAGATAAAATTGTTTCTTATGATTACGATTGTATTTTATTAGATATTATGCTTCCTGATGGGAATGGTTTAGATTTATTAAAAAAATTAAAGAATTTAAATAAAGCAGATAGTGTCATTATTATTTCGGCAAATGATTCTTTAGATGATAAAATTAACGGATTGAATCTTGGTGCTGATGATTATCTTACTAAACCATTTCATATTGCTGAATTAAATGCCAGAATAAAATCTGTAATTCGTCGTAAAAAATCGGATGGACGACAATGGTTAGAGTTAGAAAATGTGAAAATTAATATTGAAGAACGATTAGTTTTGGTAAACAGTCAACCAATGGATTTAAACCGAAAAGAATTTGACATTCTTGTTTTTTTAGGAATGAATAAATCAAGAATTGCTAGTAAATCTGCCATAGCAGAAAACATATGGGGAGACTATATAGATCAGGCTAATGATTTTGATTTTATTTATTCCCAAATTAAAAATTTAAGAAAAAAACTTCGCACACATAATGCAAATATTGATATCAATGCGGTTTATGGAATAGGCTATAAATTAACACAAAAATGAAACTAATAAATCACACACTACTGTTTCTGTCAATAACACTATTTGCAACAGTTGGTTTGTGGGCTATACTTTTTAATTCTCAATTACTTAAACAAGTAAAAGTTACTATTGATGAAGGTTTAGCTAATTATAAAATTGTCATCATTGATAAATTAAAAGACGATAGCAATATTGTAGAACAAAACGTTTTTTTAGATAATAGTTACATTATTAAAAGCATAAACGAGGATTATGCCCTTCAGGTTAGAGATACTTATAAAGATACCTTAATTTTTTCTTCTCTTAAAAACATAAAATATCAAGCTAGAGTACTCACTACAGCATTCATTTCTTCTGATAATAATTATTATGAAATGAAGGTTGTTTCTCAAGAGTTAGATAAAGTGAAATTAATCAACAAAATTATAATATCATTGTTATGGCTGTTTTTATTTCTGGTAGTTAGTACCATACTAGTTAATAAATTTGTGCTAAAAAAAACATGGAAACCATTTTATCAAGTATTAAAATATTTGGATGATTTTAGATTAGACAAAAGTGGCTTTGGTGAGCTTTCTAAAACTCGTATTAAAGAGTTTTCACTACTTAATCAATCTATTAAAAATCTATTAAAAACCAATTTTGATATTTTTAACAGTCAAAAGCAATTTATAGAAAACGCATCACATGAATTGCAAACGCCTTTGGCTATCGGTATTAATAAACTTGAACTACTAGCAGAAGACACTAATTTATCGCCAGAACAAACTCAAAAAATAGGAGATATTATTGGAAACTTTCAAAGATTATCTGGTTTAAATAAATCATTATTGTTACTATCAAAAATTGAAAACAAACAGTTTATTACTAAAGAAAAGTTGAATTTTGATGAGATTTTAAATAGAATAATAAATGATTTTTCAGATTATTCTGAATATAAAAAAATAGGAATAACATACCATAAAGAAAACGATTGGATATTCGAAATGAATAAAGATTTAGCTGAAATGCTTATAACAAATTTAATTAAAAACGCCATAATTCATAATAAACCACAAGGACAGCTTATTATTAAATTAAAGTCCAAATACTTCACTATTGAAAACACAAGCAATATTCCTGCATTAATAACCAATACATTATTTAAAAGGTTTAATAAAAACTCAGAAAATAAAAATTCAACAGGTTTAGGGCTCGCTATAGTTAAAGCAATAACTGATGTTTCTAACTTAGAAATTACTTACTCATATAAAAATAAACATACTTTTAAAGTAAGTGAAGGAAAAAAATAAAATTCATCAATTTAAGATTTTTTCCAATTTGTTTTCAGATTTACACTATTTATTTGTGTTAAAATATAATAAATGAAACAAATTATTGGATTATTTCTAATTATTCTTTTTACAAAAAACATTTCTGCACAAACAATAAATCAAAGTAATGTACCTGCAGTTGTTCTAAATACATTTCAATTAAAATCACCCAATGCCGATGATATTAAATGGAAAAAAAGTGAAGGAAATTATCATATAGATTATAAAGTAAATAACAAATCTAATAAGCTTAAAATAAGCAATAAAGGGAAAATATTAGAATATACTAAAGATTTATATATTAGTGAAATACCTAAAGCTGTTATAGAAACTATTAGAACTAAAGTCGCCTATTTTGATATGCATGATGCAGATTTAAGTGAAATAGATGGTAAAACTACATATACTATTAGGTTTAAAAATGATGGAAAAAACAGCTATTTCTGGATAGATCAAAACGGAACGCTTAAAAAATATAGAAAAGAATTAAAAGATAGCGAATTCCCAAAATCTATTATAAATAGTATTCACAAACAATTTGGCAAACTAGACATTAATAGATCCAAATATGTTGAAGAAAATGGAAATATAAATTACATTATTAGAGGAGACATTAATAATAGAGAATATGTTTTTTGGTATAATGCTAATTCTGTTTTATTAAAACACTCAAAAGATTTAGATAACGATGAAATCCCTACTCTTATTGTTAACAAAATAAAGTCAATTTACAAAAATTTTGAAATAAGAAATGCAACGATAACTATAGAAGGAAAAAATGTATGGTACCGTTTAATTGTTAATAAATCAAAAGAAAGAATCCATTTAACCTTTGCTCCTAATGGTAAAATATTAAAAAAGAAATAAGTTAAAAAATAAAGATAATCAAATATGAAAAGAACAAACCTTATTTCAATAATAGTAATATGCTTGACAACATCTTTAATTGTTGCTCAAGATAAAACTACCGATTATCTAAATATGAAATGGAAACATGTTGCTACAAGAATGCCTGCCCAATGGTATGGCTCTGAAGAAGCAAAGTTAGTTGCAGATAATATTTTACTAAGTCAGAAAAAAATTGGAGGATGGGAAAAGAATAAAACGTTTCACAAACCCTTTTCTAAAGAAGAAAGAGATTATTATATTAAAAATAAATCTGAAATTGGTGGCACTTTTGACAATGGAGCTACCATTACTGAACTACAATTTCTTGCAAAAATGTATTCTCAAAATAAAAACAAACGCTATAAAGAAGCTTTTGAAAACGGATTGAATTATATTTTTATTTCACAATATAAAAATGGTGGTTGGCCGCAGTTTTTCCCTGTCAAAAAAGCTAAAAAAGAAATAGCTTTAGATAAAACAGAACCTTATTCTATGCACATTACATATAATGATAATGCCATGGTTAATATCATGAAATTTTTAAAAGATATTATGTTAGATAGTAAAGAATATGTTACGTTTCAATTAAATCAAAATATTAAAACTAAAGTTAAAATGGCCTTTAATAAAGGTATTGCATGTTTTCTTAAAACCCAAATAGTTATAGATAACAAACCGACTGTTTGGTGTGCACAGCATAACAAAGAGACTTTATTACCTGCAAAAGCACGTAGTTATGAACTCCCCTCTTTTAGTGGCTCAGAATCTGTTGGTATAGTAATTATGTTAATGGATATAGAGAAACCTTCAAAAGATATTATTGATGCTGTAAATGGAGCTGTAGAATGGTTTGAAAACCATAAAATAGAAGGCATAAAAGTTATTAGAGAAATACAAGAGGACGGAAGAAAAAATAGAATTGTTGTTAAAGATAAAAATGCACCAAAATTATGGGGGCGATTCAATGATTTAGAAACAGGTGAAATATTTTTCTGTAGTCGAGATGGTATAAAAAAAGATGCGCTTTCTAAAATAAGTTATGAACGTAGAAATGGTTATAGTTGGTATACAAATGCTCCTAAAAAAGTATTGGATAGATATCCTGAATGGAAGAAAATAAACCATAACTAACTAAACTTAAAAAGTATGATGACTAAAATTAATAAAATAGGTCTGTTTATTTTATTCATTTCTGGAATAGGTATAATTTCAGCTCAAGAAAAGCCCAGAGTATTTGTTCTTACTGATATTGAGAATGAACCTGATGATGCCATGTCAATGGTACGCTTTTTAGTATATGCAAATAATTATTATATTGAAGGGTTAGCAACCACTACTTCTATTCATCAACAAACAGAAATTGCGACTTGGCGTATTAAAGAAATTGTAGAAGCTTATAGCAAAGTAAGAAACAATCTTGAAAAACATGAATCTGGTTTTCCTACAGGAGATTATTTAAAATCTATAATCACAGAAGGTCTTCCTGAATACGGTGTAAAAGCAGTAGGAAAAGGAAAAGATTCTCCTGCCTCAGAGTTATTAATAAAAACCGTTGACAAAAAAGATTCTAGACCTTTGTGGGTAACCGTTTGGGGTGGCCCAAATGTATTAGCTCAAGCTTTATGGAAAGTTAGAGAAACAAGATCGGAAAAAGAATTAAATCGTTTTGTGAAAAAATTGAGAGTTTATACAATCTCTGATCAAGATGATAGTGGACCATGGATACGAAAAGAATTCCCAAATTTATTTTACATAGCTAGTCCTGGTTTTAATGCTGGTGGTGGTTACCATCATGCTACGTGGAGCGGAATAAGTGGCGATTTTTTTCATGCACGTTGTAACGGAGCAGACTTTACTATCGTATCAAATGAATGGTTAGATAAAAATATTAGAAAAAAAGGGCCATTAGGAGCTGAATATCCACGTTGGGATTACTTAATGGAAGGTGACACGCCTTCGTTTTTATCATTAATTAATAATGGTCTAAATAATTCCGAACATCCTGAATGGGGAGGCTGGGGAGGTCGCTATGAATTATATACGCCTCGTTTTCATAAATGGCATCTTTACCCTGAAAGCAGACCAATATTTTCTGATGCAGAAGATGAAGTATTGGGTGTAGATAACCGTTGGCACTTAGGAAATCATGAAACAATTTGGCGTTGGAGAGATGCATATCAAAATGATTTTGCTGCTAGAATGGATTGGACAGTCAAAGCGTACGATAAAGCCAACCACCCTCCTATTGCAAAGCTCAACCACGATGTTAATTTGGTAGCAAAGAAAGGAGATAAAGTTAATTTAAGCGCTACAGGTTCTAATGATCCTGATGGAGATGCACTTTCTTATAAATGGTTTTACTATAAAGAGGCTGGATCATTTTCTGTTTCAAATGCTCGTAGTGGTCAACCGGTTGAAATTCAAAACGATGATCAACAAGAAGCTTGGTTTACTGTCCCAACAAAACGATTGGGTGGTGATGGTACAGGAACTATGCATATCATTTTAGCAGTTACAGATCATGGATCTCCACGTTTAACACGGTATCAAAGAGTTATTATCTCAATTCAGAAATAATAAAAAAAGTATAAAATACTTTATGAAAAGATATAAAGCATTTATAATAAGGTTTTCAGTAATACTATTGATATGGCTAACTGGCTGTAAAAACAATGATGTAAAGTCAAATTATAAAATAGATAATACGGATAAAAAACCAAGAATTATTGTAACAAGCGATGGAGAAATTGATGATGAATGTTCCATGGTTCGATTTTTATTATATACAAATGAGTGGGATGTTGAAGGCATAATTACTTCAAGTTCACAATACCATTGGCGCGGACATAAATGGGCAGGAGACGATTGGATTACCCCCTATCTTGAAGCATATTCTAAGGTATATCCCAACTTAACAAAACATAGTAAAACGTATCCATCACCAGAATATTTAAAATCAATTACTTTCCTAGGTAATGTTGATGCAGAAGGTGAAATGGATTCTATTACTCCCGGTTCTCAACATATTGTTAAAGTACTTTTAGATGAATCTGATAACACCCCTATTTGGATTCAAGCATGGGGTGGAACAAACACTATAGCAAGAGCATTAAAAACAATTGAAGAAGAACATCCAGAAAAAATGAAATCTATAGCCAATAAGCTTCGGTTTTTCTTTATTTGGGAACAAGATGATACCTATCAAAAATATATACGTCCACATTGGGGGAAATATAATATACAAACCATTATATGCGACCAATTTTGGGCAGTTGCCTACCAGTGGGATAAAATAATCCCAAAAAATAAAATAAGTTATTTTAAAAATGATTGGATGAAATCTAATATCCTAGAAAATCACGGGTCACTGTGTTCATTATATGAAGCCTATAAAGGTGGCGATGATAATGAAGGGTTTAGAGCCGAAAACCATAAAAAGAAAGGAGATTTTAGATCTGAAGGTGATTCTCCAGCCTTTATATACACGATTCCAACAGGTTTACGCTCTTTAGAATCTCCTGATTATGGTGGTTGGGGAGGTCGCTATACCAATGTTAGAGAAAATACGTGGTTAGATCCTGTTCCTGAAACTAATTATACATACCCAGAAGGAAGATGGTTTACAAGATCTGCATGGGGACGAAACTATATGCGTACTACTTATCCTGAAAAACAAGATTTAATGAATGAATATTTTAAACCAATTACGAGGTGGGCAGATGCTTTACAAAATGATTTTGCGGCTCGTGCCGATTGGTGTGTTAAATCTTTTGATGAAGCTAATCATGCTCCTATTCTATTGCTTAATCATCCATTAGATAGAAATACTAAAGCAAATAAAACGGTAAAACTTAGTGCAAAAAAAACTTATGATCCAGATGGTGACGTGTTAACCTATAATTGGTGGCAATATAAAGAAGCAGATTCTTATAATGGAAGTATTCAAATTATAAATGCAGATAAACAAAGTGCTTCCTTCGTTGTACCAAACGATGTAAAAAAAGGAGAGACCATACACATTGTTTGTGAAGTAACGGATAATGGTTCTCCACAAATCACAAGATATCAACGGATTATTCTAACTATTAAAGATATATAGTAAATCACATTAAACACTTACACATATGAAATTAAACATTTTGGTAATCATATCTGGATTGTTTTTACATCCTTATTTAATAATTGCTCAATCTCCATGGCAAGAACATGGTAAACTAGAGGTTTCATTAAATGGTCATTACATTCAACATGAAGATGATAATCCTTTTCTATGGATTGGAGATACTGGTTGGGGCATGTTCCAACAGTTAACAAGAGAAGAAGTTGACCAATATCTTGATAGTAGACAAACACTAGGGTTTACAGTAATTCAAGCGGTTGCCCATTGGTCCCCACATGGAGGAGGCTTAAGAAGAAGCCCTGATAATGCAAAGAATGCTTATGGACATAGTCCTTTTACTGGAGATGAAAAACACCCAAACACTTCAGAACCTTTATTAGTAAAAGGAGGTAATTCTAATAATCCAAATGATTATTGGGATCATGCAGACTATGTTATTGAAGCCATAAAAAAACGCAACATGTATTTAGCACTTTTACCGTGTTGGGCTTCTCAACTAATTTCTGGAACTGGTGAATATACAGCAGAGGAAGCTAAAATTTATGGTGAATTTTTAGGCAAACGCTATGGAAAAGAACCTCATATTATTTGGGTATTAGGTGGTGATACAAAAGCACAATTTAAGGCTTATGATAAAAACCAAAAATTTAGTGAATATGATTATCGTGATGTTTACAGAGCAATGGCTGAAGGCATTGTACATGGAGTCACTGGAAAAAAACCTGCTTGGAACGAAAAACACGCAGCTTGGGATGATGTCTTCTTAACTTATCACCCTAATGGAGATGCGCCTTATGGTTCTTCACAATGGTTTCATGACGATGTTTGGCAAGATGTAAATGGCGTAGAAGTATGGAAAGAAGTCAATGATGTTTATAGAACGATGTTAGATGATTATCAATTAACGAGCCCTATTAAGCCGAGTTTGTTTCTAGAAGGTTCTTATGAATATGGAACTTACAAACATGACTGTGGTTGGGTTACTCCCGTTCGTGTTCGTAGACAGTTTTATCAAACTTTTTTTGCTGGTGGCGCTGGTCATACCTATGGAGCTGGTCCTATTTGGGCAATGAGAGGTAATGAAGGTGATTATAATTGTGGTTACACCTGGCAACAAGCATTGGATTTTCCAGCTGCAACACAGGTATCGGTAATAGGTAAACAGTTTTTAAAAGATCATAAGTGGCATGAATGGGTTCCTAATGGCAGCGTTATTTCTGAAGTTGGAGAAAATGAAAATTTAAAAACTACAGTTACTACCAAATCTAATGATATGGCATTAGTATATTTTTCTAATAATTCTCATTGTCAGGTTACTAATATTTTAAATAAAGAAGCAGAAGCTTATTGGTTCTATCCTAGAAATGGTGAAAAAGAAAAAGTTTTGCGATTTAAAGAAAACGAATCTAAAACTATGGCCCCACCATCAAAATGGGAAGATGCTATATTAGTCCTTCGAATTAATAATTAAAAATTTATCAATTATGAAACTAACTATTTTAAGTATAATACTAGTCTTAATCACATCATGTAGACAAAATAAGCAAATTGAAAATGCTTCAAATACAAACATAAATAACACTAATGTCTATCTCAAACAATTGGCATTTCCAACCGCTGAAGGCTATGGTAAATATTCTAAAGGAGGACGTGGTGGTTCTGTTTATCAAGTAACAAATTTGAATGATAGTGGAGAAGGAAGTTTAAGAGCAGCTGTAGAAGCCTCAGAACCACGAACTGTTGTTTTTAGAGTATCTGGAACCATAGAGCTTGAAAGTGCATTGAGAATTAAAAACCCATATATAACAATTGCTGGACAAACAGCACCTGGTGATGGTATCTGTATAAAAAAGAATCCACTAGTTATTGGTACAGATCATGTAATAATAAGATATCTGAGAGTAAGATTAGGAAATGAATCGGGTGACGATGCTGATGCAGTCTCAAGCAGATATAACAAGCATTTAATTTTAGACCATATTTCAGCTAGTTGGAGTGTTGATGAAACTATGTCTGTTTATCATAACGATAGTATAACCGTTCAGTGGAGTATTATCTCTGAAAGTATGTTCGATTCAAATCATATAAAGGGAGCTCATGGTTTTGGAGGAATTTGGGGCTCAAATTACGGCACATATCATCATAACTTAATTGCACATCATGGTAGCAGAAATCCACGAATGGCCTCTGGTTCAGGCTTTATGGATTATAGGAACAACGTTATATATAACTGGGGTTACAACAGCTGCTATGGTGGTGAAAATCAACAAAAAGGCAATCCTAAATTTAATTTTTCCAAATTTAACATCGTAGCAAATTATTACAAGCCTGGACCAGCAACAAAACCAGGAGAAGTATCTTATCGTATAGCAAATCCTTCTATGCGTGATACGATATCCGATTTTGGTAAATGGTATATAGCAGATAATGTTGTTGTAGGGAATGAAACAGTAACTTCAAACAACTGGGATGGAGGTGTTCAGCCTTCAGGAGGAGCTGCTAACTTACCATTTGTTAAAATGGAAAAACCTTGGAACTCCATGCCAATTAATCAGGAAACTGCAGGGCAAGCATTTATCTCTGTACTTAAAAATGCTGGAGCAATATTGCCAAAACGTGATATTGTTGACACTCGAATTGTAAAAGAAGCCAATGAAGGTTATGCAACATATGAAGGAACATCATACAAAAAAAACAAAGAGATCGCTGATGTATCAAAAATAACAGGTATCATTGATACACAAAATGATGTAGGTGGATGGCCTGAATTAAAGAGCACTCCTGCTCCTCTTGATACAGACCTCGATGGTATGCCAGACGACTGGGAAACCCTAAATGGTCTTAATTCACAAAAAACAACAGACAGAAACCAAATTGGAAATGACGGATATACCATGTTAGAAAAATACCTAAATAGCATAAAATAAGTAGTAGAAATAAACTAAACAGGATAATAATGAAAACTAATTTTTTAACATTACTAATAAGCACTCTGTTTTTAACCTCTGTATGGTCTCAGCAATTAGCATTTCCAACAGCCGAAGGTTATGGTAAATATACTGTTGGCGGACGCGGAGGTGCTGTATATGAAGTTACTAATCTTAATGATTCGGGTAAAGGGAGTCTACGTGCAGCAGTGGAAGCTAAAGGTCCAAGAACAGTTGTTTTTCGGGTTTCTGGAACAATAATACTTGAAAGTGATCTCATTATTAAAAATCCTTATATTACTATCGCAGGACAAACCGCTCCAGGTGATGGTATTTGTCTTAGAAAGTACCCGCTTATGATTAGTGCCGATGAAGTGATTATACGTTATATCAGAGTACGATTTGGTGGAGAAGCACTTAAAGATGCCGATGCTGTTTCAAGTAGATATGTGAAGAACCTTATACTAGATCATGTTTCAGCAAGTTGGAGTGTCGATGAGGTTATGTCTATTTATCATGGTGAATATACAACTGTACAATGGTGTTTAATTGCAGAAAGCATGTTCAATTCTAATCATCCAACAAAAGCCAATCATGGATTTGGAGGTATTTGGGGATCTAACTATAGTACATATCACCATAACTTAATAGCAAATAACTCTAACCGTAATATTCGTTTTGCGTCAGGTTGTGGCAATACAGACTACCGAAACAACGTGATATACAATTGGGGATTTGAGTCAACATACGGTGCAGAATCTCAGCAGAAAGGTAATGACAAATTTAATTTCGCTAATGTAAATGTAGTAGCCAATTACTATAAACCTGGACCTGCTACAAAGCCCGGTAGAATGACCCATCAAATTGCAGCGCCTTGGTCGCGTAACGGAGACAGTGATTATGGTAAATGGTATATTGCCGATAATGACATGATAGGTAGCAAGGAAGTAACCAACGACAATTGGAAAGGTGTTGTTCCTGCACTAACAGCAATCCAAGGTGTACAAGAACATAATCCCAGTAATTTTGCAGCTATATCAGGTTTAAAACTGGATAAACCTTGGCCTGCAATGGCTATTAAACAACAAACGGCAAAAGAAGCCTATTATTCTATTCTTGAACATGTAGGAGCTAGTCTACCAAAAAGAGATGCCGTAGACCTTCGTATTATTGATGAAACTCAAAATGGATATGCTACATTTGAAGGTCCTTCTTACGAACAGCATTATGATGTTGCTGATAAATCTAAGAATTGTGGAATTATTGATTCTCCAAGTGATGTTGGTGGATGGCCAGAATTAAAAAGCACGCCTGCTCCTACTGATACAGATCATGATGGGATGCCAGACTCTTGGGAAAGAAAAAATGGTCTTAATCCTAATAATCCAAAAGATAGAAACAATACTTCTAATGCTGGATATACCAATTTAGAAAGATATTTAAACAGTATAAAACAAAATATTTAATTATGTCCAGAATAATTGCAGCCTATGGAAAAGTACGTAACAATCTAGAACTTCACGAAACGGGATTTCCAGAAGCAGAATATGTACAAAAATGTATTTCAAAAGGAATTCCTATAAGCGGAATGGATGGTGTTGGAGAAGGAAAAGATTCATCAGGATCTGAATTATTAATTAATGAAATAGACCATCTCTTACCGACCATGGGGCACCACGCTTAACGCGTTATAAACGAATTATTATTGATGTTGTTGAATAAACAGAAAGCATCAAATAAAGACAATAAATTAATTAAACATTCATGAACAAATATTTTATAGTATTACTCGTATTTATAACATTTTTTTCGACATCAAATTCACAACAACTCGCATTCCCAACTGCTGAAGGTTTTGGAGCTTACTCTAAAGGCGGACGAGGTGGACAAGTACTATATGTTACCAACCTTAATGACGATGGACAAGGAAGTTTACGTTGGGCAATAGAGCAAGAGGGGTCCCGTATAGTGGTGTTTTCAATCTCTGGAACCATAGAACTTAAAAGTAGATTAGATATTAAAAATCCTTATATAACTATTGCAGGACAAACAGCTCCTGGTGATGGTATTTGCATTTCAGATGAAACTTTAATTGTGGCAACACATGATGTTATTATTCGTTATTTACGAGTTCGTTTAGGAGATGGAAAGCCCGGTCAAGGAAGTAAACAAGGTAAAGACGGCATTAGTATATCTAAAGGTGAAAATATTATTGTAGACCATTGTTCTGCAAGTTGGAGTTTAGACGAAGTATTATCAACTTCAACTTATAGACCTACATTGACTAAAGTTACGGTTCAATGGTGTTTTATTACTGAAGCTTTAAATGTTGATGGGCACGGTTATGGGTCATTAATTAGAGGAACGGGAGATGCAAAATACAGTTATTTGCATAATTTATATGCTCATAATTATGGAAGAAATCCGCGTCCAGGAAATTACAATTCTAATCCATATACAGAAGATCCTGAAGGTTTACTTCTTGATTTCAGAAATAATGTGATTTATAACTGGGGAGGTGGTCACGCTGGTTATAATGCCGATTCTAAGAGTGTCACACGTCTTAATTATGTAAACAACTACCTCATTGAGGGTAAAGACTCTAATCCAACAGGCATTGCATATTCTACAGGTTCTCCATATAACAAATCATATTTTTCAGGAAATTATTACAATGAAAAAGAGCCTGAAAACCCTTGGAGTTTAGTGAAATATAATAAAGAATGGACTGATGACACAATTAAAAAACACAAACAGAATATACCTTTTGAAACTGGATTTGTAAAAACAGAAAATGCAACGCTAGCATATGAAAAAGTACTTAAAAGCGGAGGAGCTAGTTTGCCTAAACGTGATTTAGTAGACCTTAGAATTGTTAATGATGTAAAGAATAGAACCGGAAGAATTATTAAAAGTCAAAATGATGTTGGTGGATGGCCTGAATTAAAATCAGCTCCTATTCCTCTTGATACAGATCATGATGGTATGCCAAACATTTGGGAAAAAGAAAACGGTCTTAACCCTAATAATCCAGAAGATGGAAATAATACTTCAACTACTGGATACACCATGTTAGAAGTATATTTAAACTCCATAAAATAAAACAAACGTTACTATACTTACGTTCAAAAATAACTAATAAAACTAGTAAGGACTCAAGTCTAATTTTTCAACTTTAGCTATATTATCAATTCGTTTACAATTTTTTGTTAAGCTTTTCTTTCTAGAAAACAATATCTACATTTTTTCAATACATTTGCTTCTCAAATTTTGAATGATTTTTAAATGAAAAATACAGCTTTAACTGAAACTCACGAAGCACTTGGTGCTAAAATAGTACCTTTTGCAGGGTACAATATGCCTGTACAATATGAAGGTGTCAATGCAGAACACGAAACCGTTAGAAATACAGTTGGAGTTTTTGATGTATCGCATATGGGTGAGTTCTTAATTGAAGGTGAACACGCGTTAGCTTTAATACAAAAAGTATCAAGTAACGATGCATCAAAATTAATTATTGGAAAAGCACAATATAGCTGCATGCCGAATAATGACGGAGGCATTGTAGATGATTTAATTATTTACAAAATAAAAGAAGAAACTTACTTGTTAGTAGTAAACGCTAGCAATATTGAAAAGGATTGGAATTGGATTCAGTCTAAAAACGATATTGGTGCTACTATGCGAGATTTAAGCGAAAACTATTCATTACTTGCCATTCAAGGGCCTAAAGCCATTGAAGCCATGCAAAGTTTAACAAGTCATGATTTAGCTGCCATTAAATTTTACAACTTTGTAGTTGGAGATTTTGCAGGTATTGAAAATGTTATTATTTCTGCAACTGGTTATACAGGAAGTGGCGGATTTGAAATTTATTGTAAAAACTCCGAGGTGAAACAAATTTGGGATAAAGTTTTTGAAGCTGGTGCCGATTTTGGTATTAAACCTATTGGTTTGGCTGCACGTGATACTTTGCGTTTAGAAATGGGTTATTGCCTTTACGGTAATGATATTGATGATACCACCTCGCCTATTGAAGCTGGTTTAGGATGGATTACAAAATTCACAAAAGATTTTACAAATTCAGAAGACCTAAAAGCTCAAAAAGAACATGGAGTAGAACGCAAACTCGTTGCTTTTGAATTAGATGATCGTGGTATTCCGCGTCATGGTTATGACATTGTTGATGGTAACGGACATAAAATTGGCACAGTAACCTCTGGTACCATGTCTCCTAGTCTAGGTAAAGGTATTGGTTTAGGGTATGTGCCTACTATTTTTGCTGATGTGAATAGCAATATTAATATTCAAATACGTAAAAATGCCATTCCTGCAACGGTTGTAAAATTGCCTTTTTACAAATAGTTTATGCCAGATTTTCAATCAATTCTAGAAAGCATTTATCAAGAAGCTATAAATACCTCTGATAAAGGAACGGTAGCATCTTATATTCCTGAATTAGCTCATATTGATAAAAATAATTTCGGAATTCATTTAAGAACATCTAAAGGAAAAAGTTATGGTGTTGGTAATTATGATAAATTGTTTTCTATTCAAAGTATCTCTAAAGTTTTAGCCTTATCAAAAGCTATGGCTTTTGTAGGTGAAACTATTTGGAAGCGTATTGATGTTGAACCTAGCGGAAATCCTTTCAATCATTTATCATTATTAGAAATTGAAAACGGTATTCCTAGAAATCCACTAATAAACACAGGGGCGATTGTTATTGCAGACATTCTGGTTTCAAATTTAAAAAATCCAAAAGAAGATTTCTTAAATTTTGTAAGAGACCTTACAGGTGATGACACCATCAATTTCAACGAAGATGTGGCACATTCAGAAAAGATAACGGGATTTAAAAATTACGCTGCTGCCAATCTTTTAAAGTCTTTCAAAAATTTAAACAATTCTGTAGATGAGGTTTTAGATTTTTATTTCCATCAGTGTTCTATTGAAATGACCTGTAGTCAATTAACAAATGCCTTTTTCTTTTTATCTAATAAAGGAAATTGTTTACTTAATAAAGCACGACTTACAAAAACACAAGCCAAACGTATCAATGCCATTATGCTTACTTGTGGGTTTTATGATGAAGCAGGAGAATTTGCTTTTGAAGTAGGATTACCTGGAAAAAGTGGTGTTGGCGGAGGCATCGTGGCTCTTTTACCAGATCATTTTGTAATTACAACATGGTCTCCAGGGCTAAATAAAAAAGGAAATTCTAAATTAGGTATGCTAGCTTTAGAACAATTTACTAGCCAAACAAAACTATCTATTTTCTAGTATATTGTTAATTTGAAGCTTGTATGATAAAACGAAATAATAAACATAGAATATTAATATTGGGTGCCAGTGGCTTTTTAGGTGGTGCCATTTATAAAGAACTATGCTCCTATTTCAAAACCTTTGGTACTTATAACATCTCAAATACATCATTAGAAAAAAACAAACACTTTTTTCAGTATAATATTGAAGAAGATGATGTTTATGAAATTCTAGACATTGTAAAACCAACCATTATCATTTCAGCACTTCGTGGCGATTTTACAGCTCAATTTATAGCACACAAACATGTAGCTGAATATGTGTTTTCTAATAAAATAAAACTCATATTTTTATCATCTGCGAATGTTTTTGATGGGTATAGCAAATACCCAAGTTATGAACTAGATAAAACGTATAGCAATAGTATTTATGGGCATTTCAAAATAAAAATTGAGAACATGTTATTGCGCTTACCAAAAAAACAAGTGGCTATTTTAAGATTACCTATGGTATTTGGTTCACAATCACCAAGAGTACTAGAAATCATTCAGAATATAAGAGAGAAAACATCTGTAGAAGTGTTTCCAAATTTAATAATGAATGTGACTAATGATAATAAACTAACGCAACAAATTCATTATATCATTAACAGAAATAAGTCTGGTATTTTTCATTTAGGTTGTAATGATTTGGTGCATCATGATGATTTTATTAAAGAGATAATTAAATCATTAGACATACAAAACGCTATATATAAACAAGTTTATACAACTAACGACGATAGATATTTGGCTGTATTACCAAAAGATAATATACTTCCAAAAAACTTACAGTTATTAAGTCAAGAAATATTAGCAGAATTAGAAATATAAGATTTCAAATGATTAAATTGGTAAAAATTACTTACACTTAAAAAACATCCTAATTATGAGTAAATTATCTGAAGATGATATAGAAAAAAAACTGTTACAATTTCCAGATTGGGAGTATTATGATAATGCGATTCATGCAGAATTTGAATTTGAAAATTTTAAAGACTGTTTTAGCGCTATGAGCCGTATTGCATTTGAATGCGAATCCTTAAATCATCACCCAGATTGGTCTAATGTTTATAATGTATTGACTATTTCATTATCAACTCATGATGCTAAAGGTGTTACAAATAAAGATTTTAAATTAGCAGAAGCTATTGAAAATATTGTAGAACCTGATGAGGAATAATTTGTAATTAAGCCTTAGGTTTTTAACTTTGTTAGATTAAAAATTAAAATTATTAAAAAGTGTTCCTTTTTTAAAGGAATGAAAAAAAACATATTATTATGGGAAGAGCTTTTGAATTTAGAAAAGCACGTAAAATGAAGCGTTGGTCTGCAATGAGTAAAGCATTTACACGTATCGGTAAAGATATTGTAATGGCTGTAAAAGAAGGAGGTCCAGATCCAGATAGTAATTCTCGTTTAAGAGCAGTTATACAGAATGCTAAATCTGTTAATATGCCTAAGGATAACGTAGAACGCGCTATTAAAAAAGCTAGCGAAAAAGGTCAAGGTGATTATAAGGAAGTTATTTTTGAAGGTTATGCACCGCATGGTATTGCTGTATTAGTTGAAACGGCTACAGATAACAATACACGAACCGTAGCAAACGTTCGTAGCTATTTTAATAAATGTGATGGTAGTTTAGGCACTTCAGGTTCTGTAGTGTTTATGTTCGACCATACTTGTAACTTTAGAATAAATGCAGAAGGTTTAGATCCAGAAGAGTTAGAGTTAGAATTTATCGATTTTGGTGCCGAAGAAGTTTTTGCTGATGATGATGGTATTTTAATATATGCGCCTTTTGAAAGTTTTGGAGCCATTCAAGCTGAATTAGAAAGTCGTGAAATTGAAATTTTATCTTCAGGTTTTGAACGTATTCCTCAAGTAACAAAACAATTAACATCAGAACAAGTTGTTGATGTTGAAAAACTTTTAGAAAAACTTGAAGAAGATGATGATGTACAGTCCGTATATCACACTATGGAAGAAACAGAGTAATAATAAAATAGTATATATAAAAAGAGCTTAATGGCTCTTTTTTGTTTTTAAAATAATTATTTATGAAAACTATCAATTGGGGAATTATTGGATGTGGTGATGTTACAGAAGTTAAAAGTGGACCTGCTTATACATTAACAGAAGGCTTTAATATTACAGCTGTTATGAGACGTGATATAGAAAAACTAAAAGATTATGCAAAGCGTCATGATATAAAAAAGATTTATACAGATGCCGATGCCCTAATTAATGATAATACTATTGATGCGGTATATATCGCAACGCCACCAGACACCCATAAACTGTATGCTTTAAAAGTAGCTGAAGCAGGAAAAATTTGTTGTATTGAAAAACCAATGACACCTAATTACGCTGATAGTTTGGAGGTTTATAATACTTTCAAAGAAAAAGAAATCCCTCTTTTTGTTGCTTATTACCGCCGTTCATTACCAAGATTTACAAAGATTAAAGAATGGTTAGAAAATAATTATATTGGAGACGTTAGACATATTAATTGGAGTTTTAGTAAACCTGCTAATGACATAGATAAATCTGGTGAATACAATTGGCGTACGGATGCTAAAATTGCTCCCGGAGGCTATTTTGATGATTTAGCAAGCCATGGTTTAGACTTATTCGCTTTTCTACTTGGTAATATAAAAATAGCAAATGGCATTAGTTTAAATCAACAAAAAAATTATACTGCTAAAGATGCCATTACGGCATGCTGGCTACATGAAACAAATATAACAGGATCAGCTTTTTGGAATTTTGATTGTAATGACCATTTAGATGACGTTATTATTTATGGAAGTGATGGTCAAATTAAATTTTCAATTTTTCATGACAACCCTATTGTATTAGAAAGTAAAACTAAGAAAGAGGAACTTTTTATTGAGCATCCAAAACATATTCAAATACACCATGTTGAAGGCATGAGAGATATGCTAATACATAAAAATTATTCGCATCCATCTTTAGGGCAATCAGCACTTCATGCTAATTGGGTCATGGACAAAATATTAGGAATTATTTAGAAAAAATCCTATTTATTCCTTACATAAATCAATTTAAACCTTGCATTAGGCTGGTCTCTACGTTCCATTTCAAATTGATCTAAAGATTTGAACAAAGGTGTTAGTTTTACAAAACCAAAGTTTCTAGAATCAAAATTTGGTTGCTTTTTCAAAATTAAGGAACCCACATCACCTAAAAATGCCCAACCATCATCATCGGCAGCATCATCAACAGAGTTTTTTAAAAGTCTAATTACTTTAGGTGTTATATTATATAAATTTTCTCTTTTAAGTTTGCCTCCTTTTTTATCTTTAATTTCATCCTCCTCATCGTTTGCCAAAATTTCTAAATAAATAAACTTATCGCAAGCAACAATGAAAGGATTAGGCGTTTTCTTTTCTCCCATGCCATAAACTACCATGGCTGCTTCTCGTAATCGTGTAGCCAGTTTTGTAAAATCACTATCTGAAGACACCAGACAAAATCCATTTACTTTTTCAGAATATAAAATATCCATCGCATCAATTATCATAGCAGAATCTGTAGCGTTTTTACCTGTAGTATAGCCATATTGCTGAATGGGTGTTATAGCATTTTCTAACAGAACATTTTTCCATTTTGAAAGATGCGGTTTTGTCCAATCTCCATAAATTCTTTTTATAGTTGGTGTACCATATTTAGCTATTTCTTCCATCATTTCAGAAATATATTTTGAAGGGATATTATCACCATCTATAAGTACTGCTATTTTTGTGTCTTTTATCATAATGCTTAAAGATAGATAAATATTTAGGTATAGTAGTCTGTATAATAAAAAAAGCTACTTCAATTAAATGATGTAGCTTTTATTTTTTGATTGTATGAATGCAATGTTTCTTTTTAGGAACAAATAATTGTTTACTTTATGTTTCATTGATTTACACATGATATGCTAGTCAATTTTTATGCCAAAATCATTTAAAAAAAAAAATCATGAGTATTCTTGAATTTTACCCTTAACACCTTCAAAAAAACTATACATAAACTTAAAATCAGATTTAATGTCATCTGTTGGATAAAATGGTTCTGAAATTTTATTTTGTTTATTTTCAAAATCAAAGCTAATCATAATAATAGGTACATTAGCTTTCTTTGCTATATAATAAAAACCCGTACGCCACTCTTTTACTTTTTTTCTAGTGCCCTCTGGTGCTAATGTCATTCTAAACTCTTTTCTTTCTATAAATAATTTTGAAATAGCATCAACGTTGTTCTCATTTGTATATCTGTCTATAGGTGCACCTCCCAAAGCTCTAAAAAACCAACCTATAGGAAAAACGAACAATTCTTTTTTACCAACAAAATTTGTTTTAAAATTTAATACAGAACGCAATAATATTCCAATATAGAAATCGTGCCAACTAGTATGTGGTACAGCAATTATGACTGCCTTTTTAATTGAAGTTTTAGAAATATTAGTATTGCCTATAACTTGCCAGCCTAATATTTTAAAGTAAATAAGTTTGGCTAGCCATTGCATATTACATTTTTTTATAGAGTTCTTTTAACTTTTTAGGTGTGGCAATTGTTTTCCAGTTTTTACCTAATGCATTTTCCCATAAAGGTTCTAAACTTAAAGATATATTAATTAAAACATCAAATTCTTTATCACTTAAATTAGCACAAATGCCTTTGGGTATTTCAATATTATGTTTAGAAGTCATTTCCTTAAAAAGTTTTACGCCTTCAGGATAAAACTCTTCTAAATGATTAAAAACAATACAATTACCAATACCATGTTTTGTGCCTAATAAATATGACAATCCATAACTCATAGCGTGAGCAACACCAACTTGTGAATAAGCAATACTCATACCTCCATGCCAACTTGCCATCATGAGTTTATCTTGTGAATCTTTTTTTGATAAGTTGTTTTCTAAAAACACTTCTTTACACAAATCGAAGGCTTTTTCTCCGTAACTCTGACTAAAAGCGTTTAGATATGTACCACTTAAAGATTCGATACAATGAATATAACAATCCATTCCTGTAAAAAACCATTGATCTTTTGGTGCTTCTTTTGTGAGTTCTGGATCTAAAATTACTTGATCAAAAGGTGTGTAGTCAGAATTTATACCAAGCTTCTTTTCTGGGCCAGTAAGTACTGTTGTTCTAGAAACCTCTGCTCCTGTTCCTGATATAGTTGGAATACCAACGTGATAAATAGCTGGGTTTTTAACCAAATCCCATCCTTGATAATCTTTAGTTTCTCCTTGATTTGTTAGCATTATAGATACTGCCTTAGCTAAATCTAGAAGTGTACCTCCTCCTATTCCTATAATGCCAGAAGTTCGTTCTTTAGTATTTAAAATAATATCTTCAACTAATTCATCAACTTGAGATGTTTTAGGCTCTTCGTTTGCTGAAATATAAATGATTTTATCGTCATACGATAAATCTATTCTGGATATTAACCATGTATTATTTTTAAATACGTCATCTATTAAATAGATGAAAGGTGCTTTAATATTTAATCGCTTTGGGGCAATTATATCATTTAATTGACTGAAACTACCTCTACCAAAAACAACTCTTGGTACCATTGGAAAGTTTTTGTAACTCATTTAATATGTTTTCTTTTTCAAAAGTAAAAATAGTATTATTTTAAATTTACTAGCTTAAATATTAACGAAATTTCCTAAAAAAATCTAAAATGACACGTATTTATTCTTCTGTTATTTTTAAGTAAAAAATATATTTATCATTAATTCAACAGTTTAATAACTTCAAACAAAGTATTAATTGTCTTGTATGCTTTACCATTTGTTTCTTGTTCTGTAACTTGCTCATGAGCCCAAGTTGTATGAAAAGGGATGTGTATAGCATTTGCCTTAATGTTAACTAATGGTAAGACATCAGACTTTAATGAATTTCCTATCATTAAAAATTCTGAAGGATTAATATCTAAATGGTTTAGTAATTTAGAATAATTAGCTTCTTTCTTATCACTTAAAACTTCTATATGGTGAAAATAATCTGTTAAACCAGATTTTTCTAATTTTCGTTCTTGATCTAACAAATCGCCTTTTGTTGCTAAAATTAATCTGTATTTTTTTGACAAAACTTTCAAAACTTCTTCAACACCATCAAGTAATTCAACAGGTTTGTTTAGCATGTCTTTACCAATACTTAATATAGCTTCTATTGTTTTATTAGACACTTGATAATTTGATAATTCTAAAGCCATTTCTACCATAGACAACACAAAAGCTTTAACACCATAACCATATAGTGGTAGGTTACCTATTTCTTTTTTAAACAACTCTTGATCTATTTTATTGGGAGTTTCATATTTAGATAGTAGATTAGCAAATTCGACTTCGGCATCTCTAAAATAAGTTTCGTTTACCCAAAGTGTATCATCGGCATCAAAGCCAATAACTTTTATGTTTTTATAATCTATTTCCATAATTTCTTGGCACGATCTAAGTCTTCAGGGGTATCTATTTCAACACCTTGTACATCGGTTTCTACCATTTTAATACGTTTTCCGTATTCTAAATAACGAATACATTCAATTTTTTCTGAAGCTTCTAAAGGAAGCATTGGTAGATTATAAAAATCTAATATGGCTTGTTTTCGAAAAGCATAAACACCTTTGTGTTTAAAATATTTAGCGCCAACATTTGTTTCTCTTGGATATGGTATGGGGCTACGTGAAAAGTATAATGCAAAATTAGATTGGTCTACAATAACTTTTACCGTATTAGGATTATTAATTTCATCTATATCTGTGATATGAACCATTAATGATGCTAAATCAACCTCCTTATTAGGGTCATTTTTAAACACGTCAATAAGTTTAGACAATGATTCTTTATCAGTAAATGGTTCGTCGCCTTGAACATTTATAACCACATCTATATCTAAAAACTCTACAGCTTCAGCAATTCTGTCACTTCCACAGTCATGTTCCTTTTTGCTCATGATTGCTTTACCTCCATTATTCACAATTTCATTGTAAATAATATTGCTATCAGTAACCACAAAAACATCGTCAAATAAATTGGTAGCTATGGTAGCTTCGTATGTACGACGTATTACTGTTTTACCGCCAAGGTCTTGCATAAGTTTAGCAGGAAAACGTGTGGCGCTATAACGCGCAGGAATCATAGAAATTATTTTCATTTAGTCTTTATTCAATTCTTGGTCAAAAATAGCACTATTTAATGATTTAGTTTTTCTTGGATTTAAACTTTTTATATAAAAAAATCACAATCAATATAATAATAACAAAAACAATGGATTGCAAACTGCAAATAAACACTATAGACTTTTATTATTCTTCAAAAAAATCATCTTTAAAACCTATAAGATACAATTTTTCTTTAGCTCTCGTTACTGCTGTATAAAGCCAACGTAAATAATCTTTATCAATGCCATTTGGTAAGTAAGGTTGCTCGACAAAAACAGTGTTCCATTGTCCTCCCTGAGATTTATGACAGGTAATGGCATAAGAGAACTTTACTTGCAAAGCATTAAAATGTTTGTTTGCTTTTACCTTTAAAAATTTTTTATACTTGGCTGTTTCACTTTCATAATCTTTCATGACCTCTTGATAGAGCCTGTTAGAGTCCTCGTAAGGTAATGAAGGTGTTTCTGCATTAATAGTATCTAATAATAAAACGGTTTCAAATGGACGCATGCTTGGGTAATCTACCATTCTAACTTTTACTTCAGCAAAACGAAACCCATAAAGGTCTTCAATTTTAAATATTTCTAAGACTTCAATAATATCACCGTTTGCAATAAATCCTGCATCAGTATTAGGTTTAATCCAAAAATAATTATTTTTAACGACCATTAAATAATCTCCAGACGATAATTCATTTTCATTAAATAAAATTCGACTGCGTATTTGTTGATTGTATAAATTAGCTCTTTTATTACTCCTAACAATAAAGGCTGTTTCTTCGTTTCCTAAATTACTATATGCGCCTTCTATAGCATCCATAATATCATAACCATCAACTAACCTAACAATATCTTTAAAGTTGTTTAAATCAAACTTAAAAGCATCATGAAACGAACTTGACAACGTTTCACGCAAGAAAGTTGCATTAACAAGAATTCCAGAATCTTGCCCCTGCCTCATGACTTCATCTAACTCCATCCTCGTAACCTCCTTATTGTAATTTAAAGCCAACGTATTTTCATTTAAAGCAGGACTTAAATCTAGCTTTACAGGAGGAAGTTGTGCTGTATCTCCAATTAAAAGCAATTTACATTGATGACCAGAATACACATACTGCATTAAATCGTCTAAAAGAGAACCATTTTCAAAAAGTTTAGAATCTCCTGGGGTATCTGGTATCATAGAAGCTTCATCTACAATAAAAATGGTGTTTTTATGCTTATTAGGCTGCAAAACAAACTTAACACCTCCTCCTTGGTCTTTTTTGGGAAAATATATTTTTTTATGAATTGTAAACGCTTCCTTTTTTGAATAATTTGAAATTACTTTTGCGGCCCTACCCGTTGGTGCCATTAGTACAGCGCTCTTTTTTGCTTTCCATAAATTACTCACAATACAACCTATAATAGTAGTTTTCCCTGTACCAGCATACCCTTTTAATAAGTAAAGTGCATTGGGAGTTTTACTAAATATAAATTCAGATAATTGCTGTAAAACAATACTTTGTTTTGTAGTAGGTTGAAACGGAAAGTCCTGTTTTATAAGGGAATAAAATTCGGATGAAGTCATTTAAATTAGACGGATTATAAATTATTCAAATATATAAATGATTTTTACGCGCTTTCGTTTTTACGATTAAAAAAAATTTGTAGATTTGCTAAATACCATTATAATAATTTATTTTTAATAAAAACCCATTATGCTAACATTTATTCTGATTACAGTTGCTGTAATATTAGTTACAATTGGCTTAGTAAAGCTAGTTGACAAATTTGTTCCTTCTAAATTTAAATCTGTATTAACTATCGTATTGTGGGTGTTAATATTTTTCCTAGGATATCAAACATTTATGTCTGTTTACAATCCTATTTTATTTAACCAAACAAAGGAAAAGCGCTATGCTGAAGTTATTAAAAAATTAATTGATATTAGAGATGCACAATTAGCACATAAACAAGTTACTGGTAATTTTACAGGTAGTTTTGATAACTTAGTTAAGTTTATTGATACGGCACAATATACCATTACACAACGTCGTGACTCAAGTGTAAAGGATCCTGTGTTATCTAAACAATTTGGAGTAGATATGTTTAAAGAAATAGTTATTATTGATACTCTAGGTACTGTTTCTGTAAAAGATTCATTATTTAAATCGTCTGATAGATATAAAACAATGATGAATGTACCTGTTGGGCAAGAAGGTGCTAAATTTGAACTTAAATCTGGTTTTATAGAACAAAGTGACGCTAGAATTCCTGTATTTGAAGCTAAAGTTAAAAAAGCTGTTATTTTATTCGATCAAGATAAAGATTTATTAAGTCAAGAAAATGAAGTGGTTTCTGTAGAAGGTGTAAATGGAGATGCTCTTAAAGTAGGGTCTTTGGATGAAGTAAATACTGGAGGAAACTGGCCAAAAACTTATGGCAACGAATAATATTTCTAACAAACTACTAACTAATATAGATCTGTCCATTCAAATAAGTTTGAGTGGACTTTCTTTTTGTACCCTACAGAGAGATAGTAATACTATTTCTAACCTAAAACATTTCGACTTTAACAAAAAGTTAAACCCATTAGAGGTTCTAGATAAATTAAAACATATATTTAATACAGAGAAAGCTTTAGAAGATGATTTTAACAATGTATGTATCATACATGATAATGAACTTTCAACCTTAGTACCAAAGCCGCTTTTTAATGAAGATTATCTAGCCGATTATTTAAAATTTAATTCTAAAATTTTAAAATCAGACTTTATAACTTACGATGATATTCTTATAAACGATAGTGTCAATGTGTATGTGCCCTACATAAATATTAATAATTTTATTTATGATAGATTTGGGGCATTTACTTTTAAGCATGCTTCTACAGTTTTAATTGAGCACATTTTATTACTAGAAAAGAATTCAGATAAAACAAAAGTATACGTTAATATAACTAAAAATCATTTTGAAATAACTGTAGTAAACAAAGCTAGCTTAATCTTTTATAACACGTTTGAATATAAAACAAAAGAAGATTTTATTTACTACTTGCTTTTTACCGCAGAACAATTAAAGCTAAACCCCGAAACATTGCATTTAATTTTTCTTGGAGAGATAGATACTAAAGATGAACTTTATATTATAGCATATAAATACATTCGATTTGTGTTTTTAGGCAATCGAGAAGACAACTACAAATATAGCATTGATGCTCAGTCAGCAAGTCATCATAGCGATTTCACCTTAATAAAAAGTTTTTAATGCGCATCATTTCAGGATTATATAAAAGTAGAAAAATAGTAGCGCCTAAAAACCTACCCGTTCGTCCAACAACAGATATGGCTAAAGAGTCATTATTCAATATATTAAATAATACGTTTTATTTTAACGATATATCTGTTCTAGATCTTTTTGCAGGCACAGGCAATATAAGTTATGAATTTGCATCAAGAGGCACCGAACAAATTACCTGCGTAGATCAAGACTTTGGTTGTATTAAGTTTATTAATAAAACAGCAGACGAGTTTGATATGCCAATACAAACCATAAAAAGTGATGTCTTCAAGTTTTTAGAAAAAACAAAAATACAAGCAGATGTTATTTTTGCCGATCCTCCGTATAGTTTCTCTGAAGAACTATTCTCTAGAATTCCAGAATTAGTTTTTAAAAACAATCTTTTATTAGTAGAAGGTGTGCTTATTATAGAACACTCAAAACACACTAGCTTATCTGCTTTAACTAACTATAGCCACTCTAAAAGTTATGGCGGTAATATGTTTAGCTTTTTCGAAAATGTGCAAGATTAGATTATAAAAAAACAAAGCCCTTTGAATAATCAAAGAGCCTGTTTTAAAAAGTAAATCTATAAGCCGAATTCTGTACTCTAAAAAGAGCCCTTATCATTTATCTGAGTGCATTGTTACCAATACACTTTAGCTGCCTACCCTCCAGTATCGAGCGTGCCGCCCTCAAGCAC
>TARA_R110002050_G_scaffold85747_6_pt1 | contig 45584 bp, 40 predicted proteins | sample TARA_R110002050 | Tara Oceans TARA_R110002050 (sample SAMEA4396988) | marine metagenome | biome: Polar Biome; feature: [DCM] deep chlorophyll maximum layer (ENVO:01000326); material: water (ENVO:00002006), including particulate matter (ENVO:01000060) such as... | depth 25 m
AGGGAAGGTGTAATTTTTTTGTAATTTTCATTATCGGCTTGTCTTGTAGGAGTTTAAATCATGTCTGACGATTGGCAAGCATGGGACAGACAGTTTAATTAATCGTTTTGTAATAATTTATTAATCCCACTGTAATGTTTTAGGTATTCATTTGCCATTGAATTCCATGAGAGGAATAACTAATTTTTTATCAATCTTAAGTATATGAAACGTATTGGCGTAACAACGTTAGTCGTGTTTTGCATGACTTTAGTGGGCCTGGCCCAAACAACAGATGAATTTAAACCGGGTGGGAGACCAACGATGAGAATTTTCAGTAATTACCACAGCACCTTTTCGGATGGAGAAACCGCCTCGGCTTTCGAGCTTACCCGGGTCTACTTGGGGTATCAGCACCAGTTTAGTAAGGAATTATTTGGAGCCGCCGTGCTTGATGTAGGTAATCCAGGTGTTGGCAGCCTGCAAATGACAGCCTATGTGAAAAATGCCTTTTTGCGCTACCGCAAGAATGGGTTGGACGTAAATTTTGGTTTGATTGCAACCAACCAGTTTAAAATCCAGGAGGACAACTGGGGCTATCGCTATCATGAGAAATCGCTTCAAGATGAATTTGGATTCAATTCGAGCGCCGATCTGGGGGTGAGCGTGGCTTACCAATTTTCAGAGGTCATTTCGGCCGATGTGATTGTTTCCAATGGCGAAGGCTATAAAAAACTACAGAATGACAGTGTGTTCCGGACCGGCTTTGGCGTGACGCTTACTCCAGTGAAAAAATTGACGGGTCGGGTGTACTATGATTTTAGCTCCAAAGAACACACGCAGTCCTCTTTGGCTACCTTCATAGGTTACGAAGCCGATCAGTTTCGGTTGGGTGCCGAATACAACAAGCAGTTCAACTGGCGCTTTCAGGAAGATCAGGACTGGAGCGGTGTGTCGTTTTATGCCACTTATCATTTGGCCAAAAAAGTCAAGCTGTTTGCCCGCTACGACAAACTTTATTCAAATACCCTGGTGGGGGAAACCGAAGCCTGGAACCTTTCAAACGATGGGCAGGTCTTTATTGCCGGGCTCGAGTTTGCCCCGGTGAAGGGAGTGAAACTGGCCCCAAGATATAAAGGTTGGAGTCCGGATGACGCAGGTCAGCCCATTAGCTCCAGTCTCTATTTAAATTGTGAAATCAGATTTTAATTTATAAATGAAAAACATGAAAACATTGCTATCCCTTGTTTTGGTCGTGGTTCTTTTTAGTGCCTGTCAAAACTCCGCCAAGAAGGCGGGAGAATCCGAAGGTAGTTCCGTGAGCTTGACAGCTGCAGGAGCAACATTTCCTTTGCCATACTACAATTTGGTGTTTAAAGATTATACGAAAGAAACCGGCGTTCAGGTCACCTATGGAGGCATTGGATCTGGTGGCGGTATTCGTAGCTTGAAAGATAAAGTAGTTGATTTTGGAGCTACCGATGCATACTTGAATGACGCTCAATTGGAGGAAATGCCAGCCGAAGTGGTTCACATTCCAACCTGCATGGGCGCGGTAGTTATCGCTTATAACTTGCCGGGAGTGGACGAACTGAAACTATCAGATATTCTGTTGGAAAAAATATTCATGGGCGAAATCACCCGTTGGAACGATCCGGCTTTGAAAAGCAACAACGAAGGAGTAGCCCTTCCCGATCTGGAAATCTTGTTTGTGCATCGCTCGGATGGTAGCGGAACCACCCATATTTTCAGTGACTATATGAGCAAAGTCAGCCAAAAATGGGCTAATGAAGTGGGAACCGGAAAGTCTCTGAAATGGCCGGTAGGTATGGGAGCCAAAGGAAATCCGGGCGTTGCCGGAACCATTAGCCAAACCGAAGGTGCCATTGGCTATATCGGTTCTGAATTTGCCTTTGCCCAAAAGATTCAAACCGCCAAAGTTCAAAACAGCAGTGGCGAATACATTGAGCCGAGCATTGAAAGCATTAGTGCTGCCGCTCAAGGTGAGATTCCTGCCGACACACGGGTAATGGTGACCAATTCATCTTATCCAACGGCTTATCCAATCAGCGGATTTACCTGGATCATTTTGTATAAGGAGCAGGCGTACGATGGTCGTTCGGAGGCTTTGGCCCGCGGAACAGTTGAGTTTCTTGACTGGTTGGTTAGTGAAGATGCACAGGCTCAAGCTGCCAAGGTGAACTACGCTCCGCTGCCTGATGCCACTGTTGAAAAAGCGAAAGCCATCCTTCGCAGTGTGACTTACAACGGTGAAGCACTTTTGAGAGAATAAACTGATTTAAGCTTTACTCAGCGGGTGATCTAAAGTTGCCCGCTGAGTAAGAAAAGGCAACAAATGAACAGCGACAAAGTCACCAAAGCCGTCTTATTTTCCGTTTCAATTCTGATTCTGCTGCTGGCTGCCGGCATGCTGTATTCGCTGGTGGGAGGGTCGTTACCTTCTTTCAAAGCCTTTGGATTGCAGTTTATCATTTCCGGGGAGTGGGATCCCACTTACGGACGCGAAAAATATGGCGCGTTACCATTTATTGTCGGAACATTAATTACCTCGTTTGCCGCCTTGCTGATTTCGCTACCGCTTTCTTTTTCCGCCTCACTTTTTTTGGGTGAATATTTCAGGGGCACGCGGGTTGCCAGACTATTGGGTATACTGGTTGACTTGTTAGCCGGCATTCCTTCGATCGTTTATGGCTTGTGGGGTTTTTATGTGCTGCGTCCTTTGCTCATCGACCTGGGTTTTGGCGGACAAGGCTTCGGAATTTTTACGGCCAGCCTGATTTTGGCGATCATGATTATTCCGTATGCCACATCGTTGAGCAATGAGATCATCAGTATGGTGCCGAATGATCTGAAGGAAGCGGCCTACTCGCTGGGCGCCACACGACTGGAAGTGATTACCACGGTAACCATTCCGGCAGCGCGATCCGGAATCGTGGCCGGATACATTCTTTCTTTTGGAAGGGCTTTGGGCGAAACCATGGCCGTGACCATGCTGATTGGAAATACCAACCTGGTCCCCGACAGTTTGTTTGACACCGGAAACACCATGGCCAGTGTGATTGCCAACCAGTTTGGCGAAGCTGACGGGCTCAAACTCAGTTCACTGATTGCGATCGGACTGCTGCTGTTTCTGATGACCGGCGTGATCAACGCCATCGGCAAGTTGATTATTAAAAAGATGAACTAAGTAGCTATGGAATCCATCGATATACTGAAAAGTCAGGATCACTCATCCGGAAGGATGCTCAAGGACAAGCTTATTCTTGGCCTGGTGATTGTACTTTCGCTGATCACCATTTCGCCGATCGTTCTGATTATTTGGAAACTGGTGGTGGAAGGCTACCGGCAAATCAGTCTCGACTTTCTGATCGAAAATACGCCCGACACCTTTGAAGCGATGACTGCCGTTGCCAACGGAGAGCTGATTCCCGGAGGTATTGCCAACGGTATTGTGGGTACTTTGTTGATGGTGGTTCTGGCTTCGGCACTGGCTATCCCTGTTGGGATTCTAACGGGTATTTACCTCTACGAAAACCAGGGAAGCTTTATGGCTAATCTAACCCGTGATATTTCCGATATTTTGCAGGGCGTACCGTCCATTGTACTCGGATTGATCTCTTACTTGTGGGTTGTCAAACACATTACCATGGGCTTTTCGGCTTTGGCCGGAAGCGTTTCCCTGTCGATTATGATGCTTCCCATGATTGTTCGTTCAACCGAAGAAACCCTGAAAATGATTCCCGAAAGCCTGAAAGAAGCTGCGCTGGCACTGGGTGTTCCCTATCATAAAGTCATTTTGCGGGTGTTGATTCCAACAGGTTTTAGCGGTTTGCTCACGGGTATTTTGCTTGGTATTTCCCGAATCTTGGGGGAAACCGCTCCGCTGATGTTAACGGCGTTGGGAAGTTCCATGATTAACCTGGACATGACCAAGCCCACAAGCGCCATTCCCTTGCTAATCTGGGAATTTTACAACGATCCTAACATGATTGGCCTGATCTGGAGCTCGTCATTGCTGTTGATGGCAATGATTCTAGTACTGAATTTGGTCTCGAAACAAATTGCCGCCAAAAGACGATAGAACATGACTACAAATACCATTGCTGAAGTAAAGAACCCGATCTTGTCGTTGAAGGATTTATCAGTTGCCTACGACAAGAATTATGCGGCGAAGAATGTTTCAGTCGAAATAAAGAAAAATACGGTTACTGCCATTATGGGGCCCTCGGGTTGTGGTAAGAGTACCTTGCTGCGGGCTTTGAACCGCATGCATGAGTTGTATGAAAATATTACGACCGAAGGGGAGGCATTGCTCAACGGGAAGAATATTTACGATATGCCGGCCATCAAGCTTCGGCGGCACATGGGCATGGTTTTTCAACGCCCAAACCCGTTTCCGACCATGAGCATTTACGACAACGTGATTGCCGGCTACAAGCTCAACGGCATCCGCACCAAAAAGCAGGAGCGGGATGAGATTGTTGAACGTTCGCTACGTGATGTAGCGCTGTGGGATGAAGTGAAGGATTCGCTATTCAAAAAAGGCACCTTCTTGTCCGGTGGACAACAGCAGCGTTTATGCATAGCACGGGCGCTGGCGTTCAGCCCCGAAGTAGTCTTGATGGACGAACCCACCTCGGCGCTTGACCCCATCGCGACTTCAAAAATTGAAGACCTTCTGGTCAAGCTGAAAGAGCACTACACCATTGTGCTGGTCACGCACAACATGTCGCAGGCTGCACGCATCTCTGATTATTCATTATTTATGTATCTTGGGGAGTTGGTTGAGTATGGTAAAACTAAAAACATGTTTACCAACCCCATTGATCCGAGAACAGAAGAGTACTTAACGGGTAAGTTTGGTTAACAATCGGTAAAAATTCAAATTATGACCATTAAAAAAGACGACGCAATTAATCATATCCAGGCTGATTTTGAGGAATTGGCCAACCTGGTGCTGGAACAGCTTGACCTTATGGAACAGGTCGTCATTTCGGGTGAAATTTCAGTTCCCGACGATGTTTTGAAGAGAATCCTGCAAAACGAGAAAGACATTGACAAGCGAGAAGTCAAACTAAGCGATAAGATCGTGAATGCTATCGTGCTTTACAAGCCGGTAGCTTCTGATTTAAGATGGATTATGGCTTGTTACCGGATCATTTTGAGCCTGGAACGGATTGGTGATATTGTGTTGAATGTTACCAATTTCATCAAGAAAATTAAAACACCCGAAGTCTATGACCGGTTGAAGGAAGTGCTTTCTACCATGACCATTCAGAGCATTAAGATGGTTCGCAAATCGCTGCTTTCGTATCTGAATGACGACCGGGAGTTTGCTATTTGGACCATAAAAAATGATGTGGTTTTTGACGAGATCAATCATAAACTGTTGAAAAAGATTCTGGCCAAAACCGAAACGGCCGAAAGCAATAAGCATTTGTTGATGAGCATTGTAACCATTAAGGAAATGATGTCGAACATTGAACGCATTGCGGATCATGCTACCAACATTGCCGAAGCGGCGATTTATTCGATTGAGGGAAAGGACATCCGTCACCATAAAATTGACAAGTAAGTCATGGATTATACACCGAAAATACTGGTTGTTGACGATGAAAAAGACCTGCGCGAAATCCTGCAGTTCAACCTGTCGAGCGAGGGGTTCGAAATTGATGTGGCCTGCTCGGCTGAAGAAGCTTTAGGCTTACCGCTGGAGAATTATCACCTCATTTTGCTTGATGTGATGATGGGCGGCATGTCGGGCTATAAAATGGCCGATATCCTGCGCAAGGAAAAGGAGCTGGATGTTCCGATTATTTTTTTGACGGCCAAAGGTTCAGAGAATGATTTGTTGACCGGATTCAATGTGGGGGGCGACGACTATATCGTGAAGCCTTTTTCGATCAAGGAAGTGGTGGTGCGCATTAAAGCCGTTTTGAAACGTGGAACCACCACAAAAAAGCCATCAACAATACTGGAGATTGGTGGCTTACAGCTCGATATTAACCGCAAGTCGGCTACCATTGATGATGAGCTGGTAAAACTAACCCGCAAGGAATTTGAAATCCTGGTTTTGTTGATGAAGAATCGGGGCAAATATATCTCGCGCGATGAGATTTTGACCCGTATTTGGAGCGACGATGTCATTGTAACCGAACGGAATGTGGATGTTAACATTGCGCGGTTGCGGAAGAAGATAGGGGAATATGGAGCTGCCATCAAAGGCCGCTCTGGTTATGGATATTGCTTTGAGTAAGGGCCTTTGGAATTTGGAATTTAAAACATAAAACCGTGATACTTAAACGACGAACTTACAAGCAGCGCATTTTCATCTATTTTTTTGCTGCCTTCACCTTTTTCATGATCGCGATTCTGGCTTTCCAGTTCAACCGCGAAAAGCGATACCGGACGGACCAGCTGGAAAATACGCTCGACAATATTGCTGGTTTTACGCACCGGTACATCGAGCATTACGCGATTATTCCGGAGCAGAACTTTGCCCGGCTGGATACGGTAAAATACCTGATCCCGGAAAGTAATATCCGCGTGACGGTGATTGATGTCAAAGGCAAGGTGTTGTATGATAGTTTTGTACCGGAAGCCGAAGAGATGGAAAACCACCTGTTTCGTCCTGAAGTGCAAAAAGCCCTGTATTCCGGAACCGGCGGAAACATCCGGCATTCGGCCACGACAGGGCAGGATTTTTACTACTTTGCCCGCTTTTACGACGATTATTTTGTTCGATGTGCGGTGATTTACAACATTGAGGTGAGGGATTTTCTGAAGACTGAACGCGTATTTATTTTCTTCATGATTGCCCTGTTCCTCATGATGTGGATTCTGTTGTCGGTTGTGACGAACCGGTTAGGCGAGTTTGTTGATCGTTTGCGTGATTTTGCCGTTCGGGCCGGAAACAATGAAGATATTGACCCGAATTTAGGTTTCGCCGACTCGGAGTTTGGCGATATTCGCCGGCAGATTGTTCAAATTTACAACCGGCTGCGAAAAACCAAGGAGGATTTAACGACTGAGAAAGAGCGGCTGTTCAATCACCTGAATGCCCTGAATGAAGGAATCGCATTTTTCCTTCCAGATAGAGAAAAGATACTGGCTAACAGCCATTTCATTCAATACATCAACCTCATTTCAGAACGTTCATCGGTTTCGGCCGAAAAGCTCTTTGAGATCGAGGAATTTCAGCCCCTGATTGTTCAAATTGAAAAGTACCTGCGTGCTGATTACGTTATTAATCCCAAGGACTTACCGCAGTTTTCAATCACAATCTCCAAAAATGAAAAGTATTTCAACGTTCAAAGCATCGTTTTTCCTGATAAAAGTTTTGAAGTATTGATTAGTGATATCACCCGTCCCGAGAAGCGCCGCCTGCTGAAACAACAGCTCACGTCGAATATTGCCCATGAGCTGAAAACGCCGCTGGCTTCAGTGAAAGGTTACCTGGAGACGATTTTGAACAACAAGAACCTGCCTAAGGAGAAACTGAACTATTTTATCGAGCGGGCCTTTGTTCAAAGTGAACGCCTGAACTCGCTGCTCAATGATATTTCGCTGTTGAATAATATTGAAGACGCCGGCGATTTGTTCGAGTTCAAAAAGGTTCACCTGCGGCCGCTGATCAACGACGTGATTGAAAACCTGGAGTCGCGGTTAAACGAGAAAAATATGCTGGTTCAGCTTTCGGTAAGCGACAAGGTAATGGTGTATGGAAACGACAGTTTGTTGTCGTCTATTTTCCAGAACTTCATCGAAAACTCGGTTAATTATGCCGGAGAGAACACGAATATCCTGATTAAGCAGTATCTCGAAGACGAAAAATTCTATTACTTGAGCTACTCCGATACCGGAAAAGGAATTGCAGAGGAGCATCTGCCGCGGATTTTCGAGCGATTCTACCGGGCCGACGAAGGCCGCACGCGCGAAAATGGCGGAACCGGATTGGGTTTATCCATTGTGAAAAATGCGGTCCAGCTGCATAAAGGTGAAATCTCGGTACGTAACAAGCCCGAAGGTGGACTTGAATTCCTGTTTTCTCTGGCTAAAGGTTAAGCAGCCAGATTTTTCCCTTATTAATTGAATTGTAATCATATAAGCAAACCCCGGTCATCATTTGACCGGGGTTTGTTGTGTTGTTTATCAGACAATTATTATAATCCTTGTTATCCAAATGTAATCCAAGCGTAGCCAAACTTTAATCAAGTTGTAACACGATTACCCGTACTTAGCTTCCGAAAAATAAACCGATTGATTGCGAAAATGAAACGACAACAGCTCAGAGGATGCGTGCCAAACCAGGCACATGACAAAGGTCGGAAACGATTCCGGCAGCATCTACCCCTGTCAGTCATGAATAGCAGACAATGCTAAAAACTCAGCGGCAAGCGGTTGAATTTTAGCTGAATAATTGAGAACAGATTTATGGGATTAAAAAGATTACTCTTGTTTTGTTTACTGGCAAACACGCTGGTTTTTGCTTCGGCACAAACTGGTGCGATAAAAGGAACCGTTGTTGATATCAAGACCAATGAAACTTTGATTGGAGCAACAATTTATCTGGAAGGCACAAGCCTTGGAACAACCACCGATTTTGACGGAAACTACGTGCTGGAGCAAGTTCCAGCAGGAACTTACCGGGTGAGGTGTTCTTACATATCGTATGAGACGAAAAATAGGGAGAATGTAGCAATCGAGGCTGGTGGGATAGTGGAAATTCACTTTCAGTTGGGCGAGTCAACGGTTGAGCTCGGCGATGTAAGGGTTGTCGCCAAGGCTAACCGCGAATCCGAAGCAATGCTATTGCTGGATCAGAAAGAAGCCTCGGGCATTAAAGAAAGCATTGGCTCAAACCGAATGTCCAGCATGGGTGTTTCGAATGCCGCGTCTGCCACGGCAAAAATTTCGGGCGTCACTCGGAATGAAAGTTCAGGCGATGTTTACGTTCGCGGATTGGGTGACCGCTATCTGACCACCACCATGAACGGCCTGCCAATTCCATCGGACGATGTGGAGAAAAAGAATATTGACTTGAACCTGTTTTCGGTTGATATTATTGAAAATGTGGGAATTGACAAGACCTTCTCCGTGGCCTCCTATGCCGACCAGTCTTCAGGCACGGTCAATGTGAGCTCCAAAACGTTCAGCAATAAGCTTTCCATTGGCGTTTCGGCAAAGGCAAACACCAATATTTTGAAAGAGGGCTTGTGGAACGGATTTAGAACCACGCAAAACTGGAATGATGTGAGTTTTGGATTTTACGACCGCCCCTATACCACATCCGATGCTGTAAAGTATCAGAGTTGGAATACAGAAACCCGGAAATTTCCGCTAGGCTACGGCTTGTCGTTCACCGGGGGTAAGAAATTCAGGCTCTTTGACAATGATTTGAAGGTCTTTGCAACATTGGAGCACGAAAACGCCAGTGAACACCAGAAGGGGGATTACCAGAAATACCGTTCCAATGTATTGACTGATTCGTTTACCGATGCGGAAACATTTTTAACCAAAATGAATTCGACAGGTCTACTGAACCTCGCCTATGATTTCAGTGAAGATCACAGTTTGAGCTTCAATAGCCTGGTTGTATTTAAAACCACCGATCAACTGTATGAAGCAGGACGCAACGGCGAAGGGTACATTTACGATCAGCTGCCGCAAGATTCCGCCGCATTTGTTCGGGATCAGAATCTGAAACTGACTCAGCTGTATGTTAATCAACTGCTTGCAACACACAAGCTAAGCGACAACAATACGCTCAAGTGGGCTGTGGCTTACAATATTGTGAATTCTGACGAACCCAACCGGATTCGCAACCAGGTTCATACAGTGGCTGAAAATAGTGTTCGCTTTGCCTACGTAGGCGATTTTCAACAGCGAAAATCTCACCAGTTTATTGAGGATAGTGAAATCAATGGTTTCCTGAACGATGAACTTCGTTTAATCAATGCGGGGCAAAAGAAGTTGAAGCTGAATTATGGCACAAACTTCCGGATGAAAAAACGGGATTTTGAGTCTTTGTTTGTTGGGGTGAGGGCAAAGGATGCCCAGGTTCGATCCATCGATCATTTGGACGAAGCATTTCTGGATTTAAGCAAATATAACACGCGGGAACTTGTTCTGAGGGAAGCCAGACCCGATCTTTACCAGGCTGACTTAAAGGTGTATGCCGGTTATTTGAATGCTGATTTCAACTTGGATAAATTGAGCGGAACGGTTGGTGCACGTTACGAAATGGATCAAATTGATGTGGAGTGGGATGTGGCTAACTACGTGGGCCGAGCCGGTTCAATTGCCAATGAATACACCAATATTCTTCCTGCCTTAAATTTGAAATATCAGCTATCTGAAAAAAATTCCTTGCGTCTTGCAGCCAGCAAAACCATTACGCTGCCCGAATTTAAAGAATTGTCTCCCTTTGAATATGTTTCACCAACAGGTCGGGTAACCAAGGGAAATCCGGAGCTTCAGCATTCGGAAAATTACAATCTGGATTTGAAATGGGAGCTATTCCTGGGCACTAAAGAATTGGTATCGCTTACAGGTTTCTACAAGCAAATTAATGATCCGATCAACTTGGCGCAAACAAGAGGTTCATCCGGTAATTTCATCTACGAGAATACAGGTGATCGGGCCGATGTGTATGGATTTGAATTTGAAACAAGACTGAGTTTGCTGGCGGCTGAGAGTAGCGCTATGCCTGAACTCAACTTAATTCTAAATGCCACAAAGATGTGGTTCAATCAGGATCTGCTTGAAGAGTTCCAATACAATAATGTAACGGAAACCGAATTGCAGGGCGCGTCTGACTTCATTTTGAACGGTACTTTGAGTTTCTCAAATAATAAAGAAAATGAGTTTATGGCTACGCTTACCGGCAATTATTCGTCCGATAAAATACTGGCGCTCGGAGCTCCCGAGGATTTTCAAAATAGTGCCACCTTATTCAATAGTGAAATCATTGAAAAAGGTTTTGCGGCGGTAGACCTTGTGATCAGTAAAAAGTTCAGCCGCGCAATTGCACTGACGTTCTCAGGTAGAAACCTGCTGAATCCAAAACTAGAACAGACCCAGAATATCAAGCCCCTGAACGGGGACCCGTATACCGCCACGGTCAGCTCGTACCGAAAAGGCATTGAGCTTACCTTGGGATTGAAAATAAACTTGAATAGTCATTAAACGATCATGTTTTATAAAATTGAAAAAAATGAAAAAGAGAACAATTAAATTTTTAGGTCTTGCACTACTGGCAACTGCAGTATTTACCGGATGTAACGACGATGATGATCCAACGCCCGTTCCGGTCGACGATGTCATTGAAGCACTGGAAAGCGGTGTTATGGAGGGTGAACTAATGGAAGACTACGCCCTTAATGCATCCATGTCTTATCAACTGACTGGTTCCTTTATCGTGGCCGAAGGAGTTACTTTGACCATTCCTGCCGGAACAAACATTGTTGCAGATAACGGAGGAACCGATGTTTACATTGCCGTCCTTCAAGGGGGCGACATTGAGATTATGGGTACCGAAAGCAGCCCGGTGGTGATGTCCTCAGCAAATGGAAATCCCGGCGACTGGGGTGGTTTAACCATTTGTGGTAATGCAACAACGACAGCCGGCGTTAATGCAGAGGCTGAAGTTGGTGGATTCATCTACGGAGGATCTGACGACAGTGACAACTCAGGAACCATTTCAAACCTGGTCATCATTGGCACCGGAGCCCAAATTAATGCGGAGTCGCAGTACAATGGTGTTTCGTTCTATGCCGTAGGGTCTGGAACAACGGTTGAAAACGTAGCAGTGATCAACGGTTCCGACGACGGTGTGGAGTTCTTTGGAGGTACCGTTTCGGTCACCAACTTATTTTTGCAGAATAACGAAGACGATGCCATCGACTGGACGGAAGGATGGAACGGCACGGTAACCAACGCCTATGTGGAACACACCATTGCCGGTTTCTCAACTGTTGTTGAGGCGGATAAAGACAATGCCAATCCAAAGATTGTCAACCTGACCGCGGTATCAACGGTTGGCGGGACAGCGTTGCAGTTCAAACTGCAATCTGGCGCTACCATCACCGGATTATCCTTGAGCGGCTATGCCACCAGTATTGATATGAAAGACGATGGCCCGCTGTCGAATGTTATCATTGATGGTGAAGCTGCCGATCCTTCGAGAAGCTATAATGCTGAGGCGACAGTTGACCCTAGCGCTTGGAGCTGGGTAGATGCGGAGCTGGCCGAAGTGGTTACCCTGGAGGGTGACGTAACCGCCGATGTTACTTTAGATGCTTCAAAAGCCTACCGCTTGACAGGTTCGTACATTGTGCAGGACGGCGCTTCGTTGACCATTCCCGCCGGAACAAAAATCCATGCTGATGCCGGCGGTACAGAAGTGTACATCGCCGTATTGAAAGGCGGACAAATCTTTATCGACGGTACGGCAGAAGAACCCGTTGTTATTGCTTCTGACTTAGGCTCTCCGGGCGACTGGGGAGGTTTAACCATATGCGGCAAAGCGACAACAACAGCCGGCGTAGATGCGGAAGCCGAAGTAGGCGGTTTCATTTACGGAGGAACGGAAGATGGCGACAACTCGGGTTCGGTCACTTACCTGGTCATTAAAGGTACAGGTGCCCAGATTAATTCTGAGTCACAATACAACGGGGTGTCACTCTACGCCGTAGGTTCGGGCACCACCCTCGAAAATATTGCCGTAATCAACGGTTCCGACGATGGTGTTGAGTTCTTCGGAGGCACCGCTTCCGTTACCAATATTTACCTGGAAAACAACGAGGATGATGCAGTTGACTGGACCGAAGGCTGGAGCGGTGGCGTGACCAACACTTATATTTCACACACCATTGCAGGCTTCTCTACAGCTTTCGAAGCCGATAAGGTAAACAACAACCCCCAGTTTGCAAACGTAACCGCGATTTCAACGGTTGGAGGTACGGCATTACAGTTCAAGTTAGAGTCCGGTGCAACCATTACCAACCTTTATTTAGAAGGCTACGAAACCAACATTGATATGAAAGATGGTGGCGCCCTGTCGAATGTGAAAATCGATGGCGTGGATGCCGATCCAACTGCGACCTATGATGCGGGTACAAAAGTCGATATTTCAGCGTGGAGCTGGATTGAAGCAAGTTTATAAGCGATCTAAATAAACATCATCACCATATTGAAGTTTAATCAAGCTTCAATTCCCGTAAATCTGTAAAGCCCCAGTTCGTTGGAACTGGGGCTTTTTACTTGAATCACAAATAGCTGGTCTTCACTGATCATGTTGATAGTTTCTGGAAGTTTAGTCAAACTTTGAGCATTTCCCCGTCTTTTTTAACGGTTTGATTATGTATTTGAGATGAACTCGAAAACATGAAAAAAGTAACTTTAATTCGCCTATTGATGGTTATCGTGGTTTTTCAAGCTTGCCAGGAGAATGAAGTGAGACCATTAGATTTTTCTGAAGTAAATATTGAAGTAGATGTTGAAACAGACATTTGCGATTGCCTAACAGAGGTTTGTTCTCCGGAGCCTGGTTTGTTAATAGCCTATGGATTAGTGGAAAGAATGATTGCTCTTACTGATTATGATGAAGTAAGAATATTCCAGGGTGATATCATGCTTCCCGATGAACAAATAGGTAGGATGTTAGGCATTGAAGATGGGTGAGCAATGATTTAAGCTTCCTATTCACGGACTATCGCAAGGCCTTCGTTTAAGGAACTGTCGTTTGCCCAGATTCTGGATGCTATTTCAAACCGAACTTTTAATGGCAGCTTGTTTACTTACTCCGATTGGGACGGCAACCTGACTGAAACACGGATTGATCATCTGGACCTTCGCTGGGAGATGTTTTTACAAAGAGGCCAGATCTTCTCAGTAAGTGCTTTCTACAAGAGATTTGATGATCCCACTGAATTGGTGTGCATACCGGAACAGCAAACAAGTACCGAATACCAAACACGAAATGCGGGCGATGGCCAATTGTTTTGGGTAGAAGTGGAATTCAGAAAAGACCTGGATTTTATTGCCCCTTAATGGAACAATTTCAACCTGAGCGGTAACCCGACCGTGGTGGAATCTCAGATCGACATGACCAGCACCGGGCTTTTCCGCGATATCTACATCAAGCCATTTCACAGCCTGAATAAAAAGATCGGGAAAGATCAAAACACAGCCATCGAGCTGAAGGTGTCCAACCTTCTGGACAGCACAATGGAAACCTACTGTTAGTCCTACCAGGCGGAAGATCAGCTCAATATCTTCATCAGTCCGGGAAGAACATTGGGGATTGGTTTGAGCCACCAGTTTTGATGGTTGGATAGCTGTAAGCTGCAAGTTTTGCATCTGCTGGGTATGGAGTAGCCCTAATGACTAGCTCATGCTTTCATTCGTCCTCATCAACGTGGTGGCTTCGTGCTTAAAAAAGCTGGAGCGACGAATTCGTTTGACAGCATGCCTTAAGGCTATTGGATTTTTGGTAACTTTGCCGGAAATTCAATTCGCATGGAATCAACACGTCAACAAAAAATAAGCCGGCTGCTGCAAAAAGAACTGGCTGATATTTTTCAGAAAGAAAGCCGAACCCTGTTTATGGGGAAGATGATCAGTGTAACCATTGTACGGGTCACACCCGATCTGGCTTTGGCCAAATCGTATGTTAGTATTTTCCCAACCGAAGAGCGCAAGGAAGTGCTGAAACAGATCCGGATCGCCAATCCGAAAATCCGGGGCATGCTGGGACGCAGGGTAGGCAAGCAGTTACGTGTGATTCCTGAACTGGAGTTTTACATTGACGACAGCTTGGACTACATCGATAACATTGATCGCCTCTTAAATACGTAAGCATGCAGTACGATCCCATCAAGCGTTCTTTGGGGAGGGTGTTTAACCGGCATCCTTTCTTGAGAAAAATATTTTATCGCCTGCTCGATTGGCTGTTGCTGCGCTCGTGGCATATCCGAAAGGAGTTGCGAAAGCTGAAAAGGAATGGCTTGAGCAAGCCTGTAATTTTGGATGCCGGCTCCGGTTTTGGCCAATACACCTATCGGATGTCGAAGCTTTTTCCGGAATCAAAAATTGTTGCGGCCGATATTAAACCCGAACAGATTGCTGACTGCAACCAGTTTTTCGAGCAAACAGGTAAGTCAGACCAGGTGAGTTTTCAATATGCCGATCTGACCAAATATACCAACCCTGAAACCTACGATTTGGTGCTTTCCATTGATGTAATGGAGCATATAGAAGAAGACACCAAGGTATTTGAAAACTTTTTCCACTCGATGAAAAAAGGTGGCGTACTGCTCATTTCAACTCCATCGGATCAGGGTGGGTCCGATGCGCATGATCACGATCATGAAGCGGGTGGTGTGCACGGCTTTATTGACGAGCATGTGCGTGACGGCTACAACATTGGAGAGATAGAGAAAAAGCTGAAAGCGGCCGGATTTAGCCGGGTGGAAGTGCGCTACTCTTATGGTGCTCCCGGAAAGATTTCGTGGCGTTTATCGATGAAATATCCGATTTTAATGCTGGGAGCCAGTAAGCTGTTTTTTATTCTGCTGCCTTTCTATTATTTGCTGGTCTTTCCACTTTGCGCCGTGTTGAATTATCTGGATGTCAGCAATACGCACACCACCGGAACCGGATTGATTGTTAAAGCCTATAAATAGTTGAAACTCGCCTTTTACATAGCACGCCGTTACTTGGTATCACGGAAATCAGCCAACATTGTCAACCTGATTTCGGCCATTTCGGTGGTGGGTGTGGCGATCGGTACCATGGCGCTGATTGTCGTTCTTTCAGCTTTTAACGGGATTGACTCCTTTATTGAGGGCATGCTTTCCAACTTCGATCCTGACTTAAAAATAACGGCTGTCCAAGGCAAGAGTTTTTCGCTGGACGATGCCGATTTTGATTCCGTCAAGCAATTGACGGGAGTCGTTAGTTATGCTGAAGTGGTGGAGGAGAACGCCCTGTTAAGTTACGAGGGCCGCTTGAAATATGCCGTCGTAAAAGGTGTGGCCACCGATTATGCTGAGTTTTCGGGATTGGATTCGGTGATGATTGACGGGGAGTTCTTTCTGAAAAAGGGATCGCAAAACTATGCGGTCATCGGCGAAGGGGTGCGGTATGAATTGTCTGTTGGCTTGTCGTTTGTGAGCCCAATCTATGTCAATGTTCCCCGACGGGATTTTAGAAGCACGATTAACATCGACCAGGCGTTGAATCGTGGGCACGTTTTCCCATCGGGATCTTTTTCAGTTGAGCAGGAAATCGACAGCAAGTATATTCTGGTGCCTTTGGATTTCGCCCGCTCGCTTTTTGAGCTGGAAGGGCGGCTGACTTCGCTGGAGCTGAAAGTGGATGATCAGGATGATGTGTCACGGATAAAAGCCAGTGTTCAGAAGCTATTGGGAGCGCAATTCCTTGTTCAGGATCGCTATGAGCAGCACGAATTTCTGTACCGGGTGATGCGTTCGGAAAAGTGGTCGAGCTTTCTAATTTTGAGCTTTATCCTGGTGATTGCCTCTTTCAACCTGCTGGGCTCGCTCACCATGATTATTATCGACAAAAAAGACGACATTAAAATACTCGGAAGCATGGGAGCGAACAAGAAACTGGTTCGGCAAATTTTTCTTTTCGAAGGCTGGCTGGTTTCGTTTTCCGGAGCCGTTGGCGGATTAATTCTTGGTGTTGTGCTGGTATGGGCCCAGTCCCGGTTTGAGCTTCTGAAACTTCCAGGAGACGGGTCATTTGCATTGTCAGCCTATCCGGTCGATTTGCAACTGATTGATGTGTCCGCAACCTTTTTAATTGTGCTTTGCATTGGCTTTTTCGCAGCTTGGTACCCGGTTCGTAGTATTTCTTCGGATTTGACTTAGCGTTTCATAATCCCGTAGCAGAGAATTTTCAGAATATTATCGACACCTTTTTCCAGGTTCACGGCTCCGTAATTTCCGGCAGACATCGGCATTTCCAGTCCTTTGATGGCTGTGGTAATTCCAATGGCCGCCAAGGTGAAATCGTAAATTTCGAACTCATTTTTCCGGACACCTTCAATCAAAATCCGTTTGATCATCCGGATTTCTTCCTGGTCGTATTTGTCTTTGATGTTGTCGATGAATTCAATGGCGGTTACGTCGTTCTCAAGCGCATGGTAAAAATTGGCCAGCCCGCGGTAGGTCGTGAGTTTAGTAAGAATGTATTCGCGCAGTTTTTCAACCGGGTCGGTATTCCTAAGAACTACTTTTTCCAGTTCGCGACGTAGCACATCCACTTCTTTCATGATAACAGCCTGAAAAAGATCTTCTTTGCTGTCGAAATAGTAGTACAATGAACTTTTTCCTTTACGAACAGCATTGGCGATATCGTCGAGCGTTGTTTTTTTATAACCGTATTTGCTGAAGATGTCCTGAGCAATCTTCAAAATATTTTCGCGGTTGGCATCTCGTTTGTTCGCGCCGTTCTGACTATTCATGACCATTTTGCTTCTATTTTTTTAACAGGGCTAAAGATATTCAATTTTTCGAATAGTTGGGGCCTATTTTTCGCCTGAAAAAAAAGCTATTCCTCAACGAGTTTAAAATCAAGTTGTTTTCGTTCGAGGTTGGCCCGCATAATTTCGACTTTGACATCTTCGCCAAGCTGATATTTTTTGTTGCTGTGTTTTCCAACCAGGCAGTAGTTCTTCTCGTCGAAGATGTAAAAATCATCACCCAATTCGCGAATAGGGACCATGCCTTCGCATTTGTTCTCCAGCTCAACATAAATTCCCCAATCGGTGATTCCAGAGATGACTCCAGGGAATATCTCGCCGATTTTGTCTTTCATAAATTCCACCTGCTTGTATTTGATTGACGATCGCTCGGCGCTGGATGCCCGTGATTCCATTTCGGATGAATGGTGGCACATGTCTTCGTATTTTTGTGCATTGGCCGATCGTCCCTCGTTGAGATAGCGATCGAGCAAGCGGTGAACCATGATGTCGGGGTAACGGCGGATGGGGGAGGTAAAGTGCGAGTAAAACTGGAAGCCGAGTCCGTAGTGGCCGATGTTGCGGGTGGAATACACTGCTTTGGCCATCGATCGAATCGCAAGGGTTTCAATCACGTTTTGCTCATTTTTTCCTTTTACGTTGTCCATCAGCTTATTCATCGATTTGGAGATGGCGCTGGCGCTGGTGGTTTGAATGCCATAGCCAAACTTCTGGATGAAGTGGTTGAAATTCTCCAATTTTTCCGGGTCTGGTTTGTCGTGAATCCGGTACACAAAGGTTTTGGCTTGCCGCTTGCCTTTGGTTTTTCCGATAAATTCAGCCACTTTTTTGTTGGCTAACAGCATGAATTCTTCAACCAACTGGTTACTTTCCTTAGCTACCTTAAAATATACCGACAAGGGTTTGCCTGTTTCCTCTTCAATTTCAAACTTCACTTCTACCCGGTCAAACGCCAGCGAGCCTTCTTTGAAGCGCCGGCTTCGAAGTTTAAGGGCCAGTTGATGCAAAGTCAATACTTCATTTTTCAAGTCGCCTTCACCGGTTTCAATAATTTCCTGGGCTTCTTCGTAGGTAAATCGCCGGTTCGAGTTGATGATGGTACGGCCAAACCACTGGTTGCTGATGTCGGCATTGTCATCAAGGTGGAAAATGGCCGAATAGCAAAGTTTGTCTTCATTGGGCCGGAGTGAGCAAACACCGTTTGACAGGTGTTCGGGCAGCATCGGCACCACGCGGTCGACCAGGTAAACCGAAGTGGCCCGCGAGTACGCTTCATCATCGAGAATGGTGTTGGGGCGGATGTAGTGGCTGACATCGGCAATGTGAATGCCAACTTCCCACAGGCCATTGTCGAGTTTGCGCAGCGAAAGGGCATCGTCAAAATCCTTTGCATCGTGCGGGTCGATGGTGAAAGTTGTAGTATCACGCAGGTCGCGCCGATCTTTTATCTCTTCCTCTGAGATTTCCAGGGGAATTTTTTCTGCGGTCTTCAGCACGCTTTCTGGAAAACGAAGGGGCAGGTCAAATTCTGCGAGAATGGCATGCATCTCCGTTTCGTGTTTGCCCGAGTCGCCCAGTACTTCAATAATCTCGCCAAACGGATTTTTGGCTTTTTGCGGCCACTCGGTAATTTTACCAATGGCTTTTTGCCCGTCTTTGGCGCCGTTCAGCTTTTCATTAGGAATAAACAGGTCGAAGCCGACTTTGCCAACCGGGATTAAAAAGGCAAAGTTTTTTGATCGTTCAACCGTTCCCACAAAGGTCGATTTTGCCCGCTCTATGATTTCGGTAACTTCGCCTTCGAGTTGGTGCTTCTTACGCCGGGCATACAGCGAAACCCGCACTTTGTCGCCTTCCATGGCGTGGTTCAGGTTGCGTTGCGAAACCAGCACCGGCTGATCAACTTCTTCCGAATTGACGTACGCAAAGCCTTGCGGCTGCATGTCAACACGTCCGCAAACATCGCCTCCGCGCGATTTAAGCTTGAACTTGCCACGTTGAACCTGTTCGAGGTTTTCGTTTTCGGCCAGCTCATCCAGCACTACATTGATGAGTTTCCGGGTTTCCGGATCTTTGACGCCCAATAGGTTGCCCAATTGTTTGTAATTGTAGGTTTTTTGCGGGTCACCGTAAAAGACGTCCAGAATTGCTTTTTTGAGTTGGGGTTTATTGAAGTTGGAAAGATTTTTCGATTTTTTCTTCCAGTGTTTATTCTTAGCCATTGTTTTAAATTTTTCCTGAAGTTAGCGGATTCAATACGAATAAAAAAGGGGAAAGCATGAATTTGCATTCCCCTTAGCGCATTTTTATTTTTTCAGTAATTAGTCATTGCTGTACATTGTTTTGATCGGGTAGATGTCCAGTTTTTCAACCCAAAGTTCTCCGCCCGTATTGTATAGAACAAGTTCTTTGGCATCTGGTTCAGCCGTAAAACAGGAGCTTAATACGGCTTTGCCGCCATTGCCGAAAATTTCAATGGATGTGCGGTCAAGCAGGATTTCCAGTTGAACTTTTCCATCTTCAGGAGCGAGTACTACACCTTGACCAAGGCAGGATAGAACTTGTTTGGTGGCATCGTAGCGGATTTCAACTCCGCTGGCTTTTTTGGAGTTTCGAACCACAAAGCCAAAGCTGTTGACCGTTTTTAGATGAAAGGTTCCTTTAATGTGCAGGCAGTCACCTTTCACTTTTTTGGTCAGGTTTTTATCCAATCCCGGAATCAGGTTTTCATCTTCCCAGCTGTGCCCTTTTTCGTGGATCAGCTCAATTTCTTTGACGGGTGTTCGGATCAGCCGGATGCCTTCGAGGTAGGTTTGCAGGGAAAGCTCTGTTGGGAAGGTCATTTGTCCATTGAACGGCATGTCCGGGTATTCGCCGCCACGCATCCAAGCCAGTTGAATAATCCGACCGTCTTCTCCCGGAATATTGTTGAAGGTTTGAGTGGCATAGAAATTCTTGCCAAAGTCACCCTGCATTTTCGGTGTTTCCGGGGTAAATTGTTTGCCATCAAAGGCTCCGATGATATACGACCCGTCTCCATCAAAAATAACCCAGCGGCTATCGTCCGATCGACGGTTTACCGATAGTTTGACCAAGTCGGGACATTCGTAGAAGCCAGCCAGGTGACTTTCAAAATTCCAGTCGGTTAAGTTTTCAGAAGAATAAAAAGAGAAGCCTTGTCTGCTTTTTTCACCATCGGGCATTCGCCACAATACCAGAACGTATTTTTGGCTTTCCTGGTGCCAAAAGGCTTTCGGATCACGTGCATCGTCTTGTTCATTAAACGGAATGACGGGGTTATTGGCGTATTTTGTCCAGGTTCTTCCTTTGTCGGTGCTGTAGGCAATTCGCTGGCCATTGTCCTTGCTGGTGTAAAAAACCAGCATGGTTTTGGTATCTCCTTGCTGAAGCCTCAGCAAGTTGTTTTCATCGATGATGGCCGAACCCGAGTAGGCTGTCGCAAAATCCTTTTCTTTTGAATCATTATCCGGGAAGATAGCGATTGGCAAATGTTCCCAGTGAACCAGGTCGGTACTGACAGCATGTCCCCAGTGCATAAATCCCCACTCAGTGTCAAACGGATTATGCTGATAAAACAGGTGATATTCGCCCTCGAAAAAGATCAACCCATTGGGATCATTCATCCAATTTTCGGCCGGAGTAAAATGAAATTGCGGGCGGTAAGACTCATCATACGAATGCTTTTGAGCGTTTACCGAACTGACTAACACGAATAAACAAAATAAAATGAGAAGGTTATGCGAACTTTTCATGCTTGGTTTGTTAAGACAATAAACAAGACGTACAAATTAACAAAAATAAGACAAGATTTCTGTTAATTTTGAATTCGAAAATTGAAGATTAAATCATGAAGCGGATATTACTGGCAGCGATGGTCACTGTGCTGGCTTTTTCAGCTTTTTCACAGCAGAGGTGGCGGAAAGAGGGGGTGACGTTTCCTGCGCCGATTTGTTATGGATCAGATAAAAACCACGAAAGTTTTATTGATGCTCCCGATGAATTCCTGAAGCGGCTGAAATCTACGGAGCAAAAAAAGTCCTCTATTGTTGTCTCTTATATTGGTTTTGAAGAGGAACCTCAAGCGGCATTTCAGTACGCTGTAGAAATTTGGGAACATCTGATTGCATCGCCTATTCCAATTTACATGACTGCCCGTTGGACTAGTTTGGATGAAGGTGTTCTGGGAAGTTGCGGACCAACTTCTTTTTTTGAGAATTTCGAGGCGGCGCCTTTGAAGGACCGCTACTATCCGGTTGCGTTGGTTGAAAAGCTCCAGGGAGAAGAAATTACAGATGCCTCCTATCCGGACATGATCGCCCAGTTTAACAGCGACAATGAAGATTGGTACTTCGGCGTAGATGGTAACACTCCCATTGGCAAATACGATTTTGTTTCGGTTGTTTTGCATGAGATAGCTCATGGCCTGGGCTTTACAGGATTCTTTTATGAACAGGATGGGCTGGGGACCTATGGCGATATATTGCCGTATCCGGGAATATTTGACGAGTTTGTGATTACAGGATCGGGATCACAGTTGGTTGATACGGCGATATTTTCAAACCCATCAGCTTCACTTCTCCAGCAGTTCCGGTCCAACAACTTGTATTTTCGAAGTGAGTCGGCCAAGTCCGTCAGCAATAATGATGGTTATCCAAGATTATATGCTCCTGCAACTTTTGACGAAGGCTCCAGTATTTATCACTTGCACGAGTCCACTTACGATGTAGGCGATACTAATTCCCTGATGACGCCTTTCTTCGATCGGGCCGAAGCGGTGCATGATCCCGGCCCGATGACGCTGGCCATGTTTGCCGATATGGGCTGGGTGTTCACCAGCATTCTTCATGATCCGGTTGGCGATAGAGAGCTTGCCGAGGCGATTGTGATTGAAGCTGAAATACAAACAGATTCTGAAATTGACAGCACTTCGGTTATGCTGATTTATTCCGATGATGGTTTTGCGAATGCAGATACCCTGCCGCTGGTTTATTCGGCCACCCAGGGCTTGTTTGTGGCTCAGCTGGACGGTCTGACCGAAGGCACTTATGAATATTATTTGCGCGTGGTTGACGTGACCGACCGGACATTCTTCCTGCCTGGAGCAGTTCCCGACGAGTATTTTGAGTTCAAGATTGGAGCGGATCTCGTTGCACCGGTAGTTTCTCATCAGCCGGTGAAAAGCATGCTCGAAAGCGATTTGTCGGCAGAGATTGTGGTTGAAGCATCCGACAATATTGGTGTTTTAGGAGTTGGGATGGAATTCATTCTGAATGATGGACCTGAACTGGCGTTGATCCTTGAAGATCAAGGAGGCGATGTTTATCGGGCAATTTTGGAACTGCAGGATTTGGTGGATGGCGATTCAGTTCGGTACAGGATCATTGCTGTTGACAGCTCTTCGAATGCCAACCAAACCATTTTGCCTGACGATGGTTATTACACCATTGCTATCGATGGTTTGTATGAAGCGGTGAAAACCTATACCAATGATTTTAATTCGGAAACCCGCGATTTTATTCTAGCCGATTTTTCCATCGGTGTAGAAGATTTATTCAGCAATGGGGCTTTGCACAGTCCACACCCGTATCCCAGCCCCGATGAAGATGATGTGACCTATAATTTTGCCACCCTGTTAAAATACCCTATCGTTATTGACGACCGAGCGATGATGTCGTTTCGCGAAGTGGTGCTGGTAGAGCCTGGAGAGCCTGGCAGCCAGTTTGGCGATGATGATTTTTGGGACTACGTTATCGTTGAAGGTTCGAAAACCGGAACAACCGATTGGTTGCCTTTGATAGATGGCTATGATTCCGGAGCCAAGACAAGTTGGAAAACCGTTTACGAGCGGGGTATTCAGGGAAATAATTCAACTGAGGTTGGCCGGGCAAGTTACTACATCAATCGGGAATTGAGCTTGGTTGCGAATGAAAACTTTCAGGCAGGCGACACGATATTTATCCGCTTTCGCTTGTTTTCTGATCCTTATGCTCACGGCTGGGGTTGGGCGATTGATGATCTGAGAATTCAGGATCCGCCAACTGCTTTCGATGATGTGGCATATTCGCCCGGCGAAATCCTTGTTTTTCCGAATCCTGTTCGTGATCAGCTGTTCGTGCAAGGGAGTTTCAAATCGAATGTGGGTCAGCTTATTTTATCTGTTTATAATGGGCATGGTCAGTTACTTAGTAAGGAGGATATTACTCCCGGATCAAATCAACTGCGACACACGTTGGATGTTGAATCGCTCAGGCCAGGTTTGTATTTAATTTCTTTTGGTTTTGAAAACGGACAATTGATCACGCATAAATTTGTGAAACAATAAGTGCATTAATAAAATTAGTCTGAATAAATCAATGCAACTGACTGATAAACATTGTTTTGTTTGTCGTTTGTCCGACCTTTTTTTAATAATTTCAGGATGCTAGGTTTTGATTTTAAAAGAAATACCTATCTTTGCTTTCAAATTCGAAGAAAATGAAGCTTATTTTTAGCAATACATTTTATTACTGGTATTATTATTTCGGTTCACAAAACGGGATTGAGCAGTAATGTATTGTTAAAATTTGAAGAAATAGATTACATGAAAGGTCCCGAAAAATCGGGACCTTTTTTTTATACTTAAAAACGATGAATGTAACAGTTATAGGATTGGGTCTAATTGGAGGATCGATTGCCAAAGACCTCCGGAAAAGCGGCTTTGCCACCGCGATTATCGGAGTGGATTCGAACAGCACTCATGGTGAAAAAGCAAAAAAAATCGGATTGGTCGATCAGGTTTTACCATTGGAAGCTGCGGTAGGAAAAGCTGATTTGGTGGTTATTGCCATACCGGTAGATAAGATTAAATTGCTTTTGCCGCAGGTGCTTGATTTGGTGTCGGACCGCACAACAGTTGCCGATATGGGTTCCACCAAAAAGGAACTTTGTGATGTTGTTGAAAATCATCCGAAGCGAAGAAATTACGTTCCCGCACACCCCATGTCGGGAACGGAGAATTCGGGGCCCGATGCTGCGTTGGAAGGCCTTTTCAGTAATAAGATCGCAATTATTTGCGACCACGAGAAAAGCGGGCCTCAGCATTTGGCGTTGATCGAGAAAATGTTTCAATCCATGGGAATGGACATTGCCTACATGTCGGCTGATGAGCAGGACCACAGCACCGCTTTTATTTCACACTTGCCCCATGCTGCGGCCTATGCTTTGGCCAACGCGGTGCAAGACAAGGAGGATCGGTCCATTATTTTCGACCTGGCCAGTGGTGGATTTCGGTCGACGGTTCGGTTGGCTAAAAGCGCGCCTTCGATGTGGGGACCGATTTTTCAGCAAAACAAAAGTTACGTGGTGGAATCGCTGGAAGTTTACATCAAGCACCTGATTGATTTTAAGGACAGCATTCAGCGCGACGAAAAAAGAATGTATGAATTGATGAACAAAGCGAATAATATTCGGTCTATACTTGGTGGAGAAAATTCATCGCTCATAAAGAACGAAGAGAAGATTGTTAAATTTTACACAAAATAAGATGGGAATAGAATTAGACATCAGACCAATGAAAGATTGGTTGCCACAGCTGGATAACCCGCTGTTGATTTCGGGTCCATGCAGCCTGGAGTCTGAAGAACAAACATTGGATACCGCTCACCAATTGGCCAAAGACAAGCGGGTTTTTGTTTTTCGTGGTGGCGTTTGGAAGCCCCGGACCCGACCCGGAAGTTTTGAAGGAGTGGGGTCGATTGGATTGAAATGGCTGCAGAAAGTGAAAAAAGAAACCGGCTTGCCGGTGGGCACTGAAGTTGCCAATGCGCAACACACCGAAGAAGCGCTGAACGCCGGGCTGGATGTGCTTTGGATTGGTGCGCGCTCTACGGCAAGTCCGTTTGTGGTGCAGGAAATAGCCGATGTGGTGAAAGGAACCGATGCGGTTATTATGGTGAAAAACCCGGTTAACCCCGACGTTCAGCTGTGGATGGGAGCGCTGGAGCGATTGAACCAGGCAGGCATTAAGAACCTGGTAGGAATTCATCGTGGTTTTACTTCCTTTGGCGATTCGAAATACCGGAACTATCCCAACTGGAAAACATTTATTGAATTGCGGCGCTTGTTGCCCAATCTGCCTGTGATCTGTGATCCGAGCCACATTGCCGGCAAACGAGAATTATTGTTTGAAGTGTCGCAAAAAGCCTTCGACTTGGGCATGGATGGGCTGATGATTGAATCGCACCGCGATCCGTCTTGTGCCCTGAGTGATAAAGAACAGCAAGTGACACCGGCTGAGCTGGCGAAGATTTTGGATAAATTGATTATCCGTCAAGCCACATCAACAAATAAGCAGTTTGAAAATCAATTGGAGCTTTTGCGCAATCGAATTGATGCGTTGGATACAGAACTGATGGAAGTACTTTCGTCCCGTATGGAGATTGCCCGTGAAATTGGACGATACAAAAAGGAAAATAACGTCACTGCCTTACAAATTAGTCGGTGGACTGAATTGATGAATAACCGCATCGCTGTGGGCGAAAAGCTTAATCTGAACAGGACCTTTGTGCAAATTTTGTTTCAATTGATTCACGAAGATTCGGTCCGGATGCAGACCGAAATTATGGACGAAGAATAGGCGAAGATAATTTTTGCAAATTGAGAAGGGAATGCCGATGGTAGTCCCTTTTTTAGGTCAATAGCTCCCCGAGTTTTTTTAGAGCTTTTTGCATGCCTTTCTCAATCGACTGGTAATCTTTCACTTCTTTGCAGGTGTAAATAAACATGATTGCCACTTGCTGCCCCTTGGGAATGGAATCGTAGAAGGCCGGTTTGCTCAGTCGGTAAGCCTCGCGCATGCGTCTTTTTAGCAGATTGCGCGTTACGGCCAACTTGAAATTTCGTTTGGAAACCGAAAAGCTTACCTCGGCCGGATGTGGGCTGAATAACGAAGTCTTCAGGTAGACAACTTTCAATGGAAAGATGTAGAATGAAGCGCCCTGTTCGAATAATCTTTCGATCAGCTTGGTGCTGCAGAGCCGTTCTTTTTTGGTAAGCTTGAAGGTGTGCATGATAATGGCGAAAATACAATAAAAAAAGGGGAATAATCTTCCCCTTTTCAATCGAATATGAGTTGAAATAATCTTTTAGCTCGACTTGTTGTGGTTCTTAATGTACTGCTCTAAGGCCATAGTCATTGATGGTGCCTGAGCCGTTGGTGCCTGAATATCCAGCCGAAGTCCGGCATCAATAACTGCTTTGGCTGTGGTTGGTCCAAAAGAAGCAATTTTGGTGCTGTTCTGCTCAAAATCCGGAAAATTCTGAATCAGAGACTTAATGCCCGAAGGACTGAAGAAAACCAGGATGTCATAGTTGACTTCTTTTAAATCAGACAAATCGCTGCTGATGGTTTTGTAAAGAATAGCTTTGGTGTAGTTGAATCCTCCTTTATCAAGCAGTTGAGGAATTTCTTGTTTGTGAATGTGTGATAAGGGAACCAAAAACTTTTCGCTTTTCTGTTTTTTCATCACTTCCATCAGGTCTTCGAAACGACCAGCTCCAAAAAAGATTTTCCTCTTTCTGTAGACAATGTACTTTTGCAGGTAGTAAGCGGTAGCTTCCGAAATGCAGAAGTATTTCATCGTGTCGGGAACGGTAACACGTGTTTCCTGACAAATCCTGAAAAAATGATCAATGGCGGTGCGACTCGTAAAAATCACAGCAGAATGATCAAGAATCTGAATTCTTGTTTGTCTGAATTCTTTCCCGGAAACACCTTCTACCTGAATAAATGGCCTGAAATCGACCTGTACGTTCGTCTTTTCAGCCAAGTCAAAATAAGGTGATTTTGTAGATTCAGGTTTTGGCTGCGAAACTAATATTTTCTTGATTTTCAAGTTGTAAAACTTTTAAATTATTTAATCCCGTTTTTAACCAATACCAAATTGTAGATAAAAATCAACGGTAAAATTTCAAGGGTACAAAGGTACAAAATCAAATAAAATATAGAAAAATGTTTTGTCATTAATATTTTTGCGCCTCGAACTAACAATAATAGATAGAAGGCCACGCAAATTAAAAGCCCTGTATAGAAGACCAGCCGTGGATTCTGCAATGTTGTAAATGCAATGACTAAGGTCACCGGAATTAAAAATAATCCTAAAATCCGATTGTGAAGATTCATATTATACAGGAATTCAGTTGTTTCTGATGTCGCTTCGGCGACGATTCCCGAGAACGAATAGGCCAATCGTTTTAAAGTGTAGTAGCTGACCACGAGTCCCAAGATGATGAGATAGGTCAAAAAATCGGCTTTTTGGAATGAACCACTAAATTCGACAAAAAACTGAAAGATGAATATGCTGAAGATAAAATAGAAAATCAAATCCAGCCGGAAGGAGGCGTGGGTAATGCTTACCGAGCGATCGCGAAACAGACGACTTGATGTAGCGTAGTTCACGATCGCATGAAAAAGCTGGTTCAGGTATTTACTAAAGAACAAGCGAACCGTAGCCAGCAAAATGAGAACCAGAATGAAAATACCAATGAACCAGTCGGGTTTATCGCGGGAGATTGACTTTTCGGGTAAGCCTATTCCTGGTTGGGAATCTCTCTCCCAGAATGATTCCACTTTGCGAGCATCAATTGGCTTAATATAATCAAGTATTGTAATCGACTCTGGTCTTGCGCGTGCAGTTTGGGTGGCCGCCCGGGGTGCTTTTTGTTCTGCTGGTTTCACGGCGGTTGTGCTGTCATTCTGACTGATGCTATCGAGCTGACGGATAGATTGGGCTTGAACCAGTGCAGGCGACAAGTTGATGATACCGGACGAGTCCGTTTCAACAATGTGATTGAGCTGTTTTAAAAGGGTATCATTTCGTGTCGCTTGCTGTAACATGCCAATCTCTTGTAAATTCCATACAAAAATAAGGATTTCCAAGGTTAATTATACTGGCTTGTTACCTTTGTTCCAAAAAATAGTTATCAACCATTCCATGTTATCAGACAACCGATTTTATTTGGCTCCGTTACAGGGATTCACCGACTTTGTTTACCGAAGGTGTCATCATCAGTTTTTTGGGATTATTGATGCGTTTTACATTCCGTACATCGCGATCGGTCCCGGGCAAAAAATCAGGAATAGTCAACTTCGTGATTTGCTGCCTGAAAACAACGCGGGCGTGCCGGTGGTTCCGCAGGTTTTGTGTTCCAATGCTGATGAGCTCAGACACCTTGCCGGAGAGGTTAGGCGAATGGGCTATTCAAACATCAACCTGAACCTGGGCTGCCCTTATCCAATGGCAACTAAACGCGGCCGTGGAACAGGTTTGCTGGAAAATCCGGAGCAACTGAAAAGTGTGTTGGATGTTTTGTTTTCTGAGTTTGATTTTCAGATTTCGGTTAAGTTTCGATCAGGGCTGATTGACGAGGAACCCATTTGGGAAAGACTGCCATTACTGCAAGATTATCCGTTCGAACAACTGATCTTTCATCCGCGCACCGCGAAGCAGTTGTATAAAGGATCAGCCAACAGGCGGTTGTTTGGCCAACTTTGTTCTGCCACAGGAAAATCAATGGTTTACAACGGCGACATTCAGTCGGCCCGCGATTTGGAGGAAATCAGAAGTCTGGTCCCCACGCAGAGTGAGTGGATGATTGGTCGGGGTTTATTGAGTGATCCCTTGCTGATTCACCGATTAAGAGGTCAGATCTTTGACGAACAGGTGGAGCTGGATTTGATGCGGGAGTTTCATCAAATCATTTTGGATGCCTACCGAAGTGCATTTCGGGATGAAGGGCAGGTGCTGATGAAGATGAAACAATTTTGGAGCTATTTTGCCAATCGCTTTCCAAATGCCTTAAAAGTGTACAAGCCTATCAAAAAGGCATCGAAACTTGGCAAATTTCTTGAGATTTATCCGGCTGCTTTTCAACATTTGTGATTGAATCACTTTTTCAAAGCGAGAGAGATAATAATTAGTTAACATTTCCCTTCTTGCTGTTTCTTCCCATTTTTGTTCTGCGTTTCTTATTGAAAATAAGATGCTTGAGTCTTTTTTTGAAGGAAACTCTAAGTTTCTTTCCGTCGTAGAAGCGAAGTGTTGGCGGGCTTTGATAATTTATACATCTAAATGTATAGATATTTATATATAAACCATTATTTTTGTCCCCTACAGAAAACAAAAAAAGACTGAAAAGTATGAAACGAAGATTACACCTTTATGTTTTATTTCTGAGCCTTGGGTTGCCATTGATCACCACGGGGCAAACAAAGTCGCTTAGTTTGGATGAAGCGCTGGAGCTGGCAAAAAATAACAACTTGTCAGCCAGGAGCGCCGAAGCCCGCGAAAAAGCAGCGCAAGGAGCTTACCGAATGACTAACTCCGTGTTTTTGCCTGGCTTGGCTGTAAGTCACACCGGTGTGAAAACGAATGATCCGCTGTCGACTTTCGGCTTTAAACTAAAACAGGAAACCGTTACCGAGGCTGATTTTAATCCGGCCACGCTGAATGATCCGGATGCAATTGAGAATTACAATACAAAGATTGAATTGCAGCAGCCCATTCTGAATATCGATGGACTTTACGCCCGCAAAGCTGCCCGGAACCAGTACGAAGCCATGGCACTTCAAAGCGACCGGGCGCACCAACAGGTCCGTTACGAAGTGAAGCGGGCTTACTTTCAGGTGGAACTGGCTCAATCGGCAGTTAAAGTCATACAACAATCGGTTGAAGTCGCCGGAGAGGCGTTGAAACTAACCAAGGACAATGAAGCACAAGGATTCGTAAAACACGCGGATGTGCTGGAAGCCTCGGTTCGTTTTGAAGAGCGCCGCGATCAGCTGAAGGAGGCCGAAAACCAGAAACAATCGGCGACCGAATACCTGGCTCACTTGCTTGGCATCGATCTGGGGACTAATATTCTGCTTACCGATTCGATGACTCGCGATCCTAGCTTGTTTACCTGGAATGTTGGCTCAGCGGAGCTGGAACAACGCTCTGACCTCAAAGCCATGCAAAAACAAATAGCAGCCGGAGAGCATATGCTTCATTCCGAGAAAATGAAATTTATTCCCCGACTGAATGCTTTTGGAGCTTACGAATGGAACGACCGGGAGATTCTGGGCATGTCGGCCAGCAACTACCTGGTTGGTGCCAGCCTCACCTGGGATTTGTTCAGTGGATACAAAAATATGGGAAGTATTCAGCAGGCCGGTGCCCAGCTCGAAGAAGCCGAATACCAGTATCAGGACTATCTGTCTCAGAGCCAAATGCAGCTCAACAATGCCAAGCGAAAGCTGGAATTAAGCTTTCAGCAAATTCAGTCGGGCAAGCTGGCCAAAGAACAGGCCGAAGAGTCGTTGCGAATTCGGACCAACCGCTTTGAGCAAGGGTTGGAGAAAACAACAGACCTGTTGATGGCCGAAGCACTGGCATCGAAGAAAAACCTGGAGTACATCCAATCAATTTACAAGTATAAACAAGCAGTTTTCGAAATGGAATTACTGCTGGAAAAAGATATGAACGAATAAAAGCCATGACCAGAATGAAAACAAATAAAATGAAAAAAGCGCCGTTGTTAGTAGCCCTTGCACTGGGAATTTTAATTTCCGCTTGCGGTAATAAGGACCAGAAAGAAGCGGTTTCTGAAGCAAAAGTTCCGGCTCAGCTTGCCGTGGCCGAGTTAAAAAACTACCCCGCTGTTCACAGCTTCTCAGGCAAACTGGAAGCTGAAAGAATAGCCAATTTGAGCACCCGTATGATGGGACAAGTGAACCGAATCTACGTGAAACCCGGGCAAAAAGTGAATCGGGGAGATTTGTTGCTTGAAATCCGCAACCAGGATATTTTGGCTAAAAAGGCACAGGTTGAAGCCAACAAAGTGGAAGCGACGACGGCTTTTGAAAGTGCTGAAAAAGATTTGAAACGATTCGAAGCATTACACGCCGCCAACAGTGCCTCGGATAAAGAAATGGATGACATCCGGGCGCATTACCAAATGACGAAGGCCCGTCTGGAGGCAGTCAGTCAAATGGAGAAGGAAGTGGCGGAGTCGCTTCGTTATGCCTCCATTCACGCACCCTACAGTGGTGTTATTACAGGGAAATATGTGCAGGAAGGCGACATGGCCAATCCGGGCATGCCCTTGCTAAGCATCGAAAGCCCTTCGCAGTGGAAAGTTATCGCCCGCATTCCGGAAGCCGATATTGCCCGCTTGCAACTCAACGATCCGGTCAAGGTGCAATTCAGTGCGCTGGGCGACTTGCAAATGGATGGTGTGATTGCTGAAATTAACCCATCGTCGGCCAACACCGGAAACCAGTTCGAGGCGAAGGTGATCATTGACAAGACGACTGATCAAACAGCTAATTTGTACAGCGGCATGTACGCGACCGTATTTTATGAGAAAGGCACACGCCCGCTCATTTTGGTTCCGAAAACAGCCTTGATCGCCAAAGGACAGCTGGTGGGTTTGTATGCTCTTGGACAAAGCGGACAAGCATTGCTTCGCTGGGTAAAGACCGGGGAAACAGTTGGCGATTCGATCGAAATTATTTCCGGTCTCGCCGATGGCGAAACGTATATTCAATCTTCAAACGGAAAATTGTTTGATGGCACTTTAGTGGTAAACAAATAAGAAAGAAACATGAAGACAGGATTTGCAGGCGGTATCGCCAAACAATTTATAAATTCGAAACTGACCCCGCTGCTGATGATTGCCTTTTTGGCGATCGGAATCTACAGCTCCTACTTGACTCCCCGCGAGGAAGAACCACAAATCGACGTTCCTATTGCCGATATTTTCTTTCGTTATCCGGGAGCCAGCCCCAAAGAGATTGAGTCGCGCGTGATACAACCCCTTGAAAAAGTTGTGTCCAACATTCCCGGAGTGGAATATGTCTATTCTACTTCCATGCCGGGACAGGCCATGTTGATTGTCCAGTTTTATGTGGGCGAAGATATTGAGCGTTCGTTGGTGAAAATGTACAACGAGATCATGAAACACATGGATCAAATGCCGAAGGGAACTAGCTTGCCGCTGGTGAAAACCCGGTCGATTGATGATGTTCCGGTGCTCGGGCTCACCTTTTGGAGTGAAAATTACGACGATTACGAGCTGAAGCGGATTGCACAGGAAGTCAATAACGAAATTGAACAGGTGACCGATGTCTCCGAAACGAAAGTCATTGGGGGGCGTTCGCGTCAGGTTCGGGTAGTGTTGAACAATGAGCAGATGGCTGGCTTCCATGTTGATGCCCTTAGTATTGCGCAAAAAATTCAATTGGCTAACGAGCAGTTCAATGTTGGCTCATTCAATAATAACGACACGGAATACCTGGTTGAAGCCGGAGCATTTTTGAAGAACTCCGACGATGTCGCCAACTTGGTGGTTGGGATTCACAACGGCAGCCCGGTTTACTTAAAGCAGGTGGCCGAAGTGCTCGATGGTCCGCAGGAACCGATTCAGTATGTGAACTTTGGTTTTGGCGATATTCATGAGCAAAAAAATGAATACCGGGGTGAATATCCGGCCGTTACCATTTCAATTGCCAAGCGTCGCGGCGCTGATGCCATGAAAGTTGCGGACGCCATTTTGGAAAAGATTGAGATTTTGGAAAGCAGTTTGATTCCGGCTGATGTGCATGTGGACGTGACGAGGAACTACGGGGAGACCGCCTCGCACAAAGTAGCCGAACTGTTGATGCACCTGCTGGGCGCCATCGTCGCCGTTACCTTTGTCGTGATGTTGGCCATGGGCTGGCGTGGAGGGTTAGTCGTTTTCCTTTCGGTACCGATCACCTTTGCTTTGACCATGTTCAGCTATTACTTTTTAGATTACACGCTGAACAGAATTACCCTTTTTGCATTGGTCTTTGTGACCGGGATTGTGGTGGACGACTCCATCATTATTGCTGAAAACATGCACCGGCACTTTAAAATGAAGAAGTTGCCGTTCATCCAGGCAGCCATCCGCTCCATTGACGAGGTGGGCAACCCGACTATTCTGGCTACTTTCACCGTAATTGCGGCGGTACTGCCCATGGTTTTTGTATCTGGTTTGATGGGGCCTTACATGAGCCCAATGCCTATTGGTGCTTCCATTGCTATGATTTTCTCCTTGCTCGTTGCCCTGACGATTACACCATATCTGGCTTATCGTTTGCTTCGGTTTAACGTGAAAGAAGACAAGAATGAGAAGGCGTTCCGTTTGGAAGATTCGATCATATATAAACTGTATGCCAAAACGATGAAACCCATGTTGGAGTCGCCGTGGAAACGTTGGACTTTCATCATTGGGGTTACGGTGCTTTTGCTGGCTTCAACAACCTTGGTTTATTTTAAGGCGGTGGCTGTAAAGATGCTCCCGTTTGACAACAAAAATGAATTTCAGGTGATTGTTGATATGCCGGAAGGAACAACCCTTGAGCGGACGGCTGTCGTTGCCAAAGAGCTGGCGGCTTACATCGCGCAGCAGGAAAATGTGGTAGACTACCAAACGTATGTTGGCACGGCTTCGCCCATGAATTTTAACGGATTGGTTCGCCATTATGACCTGCGCAGCGGATCGAATGTGGCTGATATCCAGGTGAACCTGACCGACAAAGGCGACCGCGAGCTGCAAAGCCATGACATTGCCAAACTGATGCGTCCCGAGCTGCAACGATTGGGTGCGAAATACCACGCCAATGTAAAAGTAGTTGAAGTTCCGCCAGGCCCGCCGGTCATGTCGACCCTGGTTGCTGAAGTTTATGGGCCTGACTACGAAGGGCAGATGGAAGTGGCTGGTCAAGTTAAGGAATTGTTTGCCCAAACAGCCGATGTTGTCGACATTGACTGGCACATGGAGGATGATCAGCATGAATATAAATTCAATGTCATGAAAGAAAAAGCAGCCTTGCTTGGGTTGTCAACCCAGCAAGTGGTGCATAGTTTACAAATGGCCTTGGGTGGACACGAGGTAACCCAGCTTTACCAGGAAAAAGAGCATGAGCAAGTTGGGATTGTCCTTCGGTTTAAGGAAATGGAGCGCTCCGGGGTCAATGACCTGAAGAAAGTGAATATCCTGAGCCAAACCGGACAGGTGGTCGCATTGGGCGATGTGGTGGAAGTTGAAGAAGGTCTCCAGGACAAAAGCATCTACCGGAAAAATCAAAAACGGGTGGTTTATGTCACTGCCGATATTGCCGGAAAATTGGAAAGCCCGGTTTATGGGATATTGAATATGTCGGAAAACCTGGATCAAATTCAGTTGCCCGAAGGATACACATTAACGGAAGAGTTTACTCAGCAACCGTTCACGCAGGATGACTACAGTTTGAAGTGGGATGGCGAGTGGCAAATAACCTACGAAGTGTTCCGCGATTTGGGAACCGCTTTTGCCGTAGTTCTGCTTGTCATTTACCTATTGATTATTGGTTGGTTCCAGAACTTCAAAGTTCCGTTTGTCATGATGATTTCCATTCCGCTGTCATTGGTCGGAATCCTGATCGGCCACTGGCTGATGGGGGCCTTTTTTACCGCCACTTCCATGATTGGAATGATTGCCCTGGCCGGGATTATGGTCCGAAACGCCATTCTGCTGATTGACTTTATCAACCTTCGGTTAGCAGATGGTGTCCCTTTGAAAGAAGCAGTCATTGAAGCCGGTGCTGTGCGGACTACGCCAATTCTGTTGACGGCGGGAACGGTAGTAATTGGTGCGGTGGTTATTTTGTTTGACCCGATTTTCCAGGGGCTGGCGATCTCACTGATGGGTGGATCAATCGCATCAACCTTTTTGACCCTGGTCATTGTTCCGCTGATCTATTACATGACTGAGAAAAAGAAATACCCAACGGAAGAGCCAGTGGCAAGCACACCTGAGACTCTGGGTAGTGAGGATGAACAGAAAGAACCTTTAAATTAAAAAACCATGATGAAATTTGTAATAATCCAATGCGTAAAGGCTTACCATCCTGAGTTGGAGAAGATTTTTAAGGCGATTAAAATCAATGCTTACAGCGAGATGGACGTGGAAGGTTTTATGGAGCAAGCGGACGGAACCACTGATTTTTCGAATTGGTTTGCTGCCAGCAAGAATCCTTATAACTATATGGTGTCCTTCATGTTTTTGGCCGACGATAAGGCCGATAAGCTGCTGGAACGAATTGATGAATTCAACCATACCGTTGAAGGAATGAGTCCGATTAATGCCTATATCGTTGGAGTTGAAAAGTTTGTGTAATCAAAATTGAAAAGTATGAGAGAACGAGTTGTACGCGCTGTTGCAGGATTTTTGGTCTCCCTCAGCGTACTTTTGGCCGTGCTGGTTAATCTGAACTGGCTGATCCTGGCTGCCTTTGTGGGCTTTAACCTGTTTCAGTCATCATTCACCAAATTTTGTCCTTTGGAAATGATCTTGAAGAAGGCAGGCGTGAAAGAATAGACCAATGAGGTTGTCCAAAAAGTTGCCGAAAGATTTTCCGCAACTCCTTAAATAGTCAAAGAGAAGTTGTAGAGAATCAGCTTCTCTTTAGGGGTGAGGTGAAACTGATTTTCATTACACGGCTTACTTGGTGGCTACTTTTTTGGACAACGTCTCTTTTTATTACTGCAGCGCCATCCAAACGTGAGTCTTTATCCATTAAAAAAAACAGGTCTTGCGGAACAGCGGATGCAAAGCATCGTTATCTTTGCTGAAAGTAAATTGGCAAAGATGATTCAGCTTTTACGGCTTATTTTGATTGTTTCGGCAGCTTACCTGTTGGTGTTTGTTGCTGTGAAAAAGCAGCAGGCCGACTGTGCAGCAACAGTCGTTGAGGAGCTCGCTTTTGCTGATGATCAGGGAGACATTCAGAAACCCGGGCTGCCACCCATTTACCTCTTGGGAAAGGAAAGCGTCAGCTTTGAGAGTGTGACGAAAGAAGAGCGTTTGCATTTTCAGCTTTTACATGTTACGCAACTTGTCCCGTGTGATTTTAGTTTTAGAAAACCCATTCGTTTAACCTTCTGTTTAATCGATCATGAGGCGCCTGTTCCGGTGTTTATCCGCGGACACGCCTTGCTTTGTTAGCCTTCATTTAAATACGAACACCCTCTCGGCCTGCATCGGTTAACAAACCTCGGGCTTTAAGAATTTCCGGCTTCGAGCTGGATCAAAAATGAAGTTGAAAAATTAAATGGAAAAATTATGGAAACGATCGATAAGACACCTCAAAAGAACAACAAAGATTTTATTTGGCTGGGCATAGGAATGGTTGGCTTTATAGCTGCATTGGTTCTGCTAAAAGTCTTGATGAGATATTATGGATTGATCGGATAATCAACCAACAAGAGGCTGGATCGTTTGAGTTCAGCCTCTTTTTTTCTTCGGGATTAATTTTTTTTGTGAACAAATAGACCGATCGGTCTGTTTTAAGACTTTGTTATGAGAAAAGGAGAAATAACCAGGCAATTTATTATTGAGAAAGCGGCACCGATTATCAATCGGAAAGGGATGGCGGGAACTTCTCTCAGCGATATTATGGAAGCCACTAAGCTGGCCAAAGGGTGCCTGTATGGTAATTTCGACAACAAAGAGGAAATATGCCTGGAGTCTTTCAATTTTCTGGCTCAGCGCTACGCTTCGGAGTTAAAAGTTCATCTAAGCAGCTATCCGGCTGGAAAGGCTCGTTTGCTGGCCTACCTTGATTTTTCCCTGACAGGCAAGTTTCGGGACGAAAACGGTGGCTGTCCGGTAATTAATTTTGGTTCCGAAGCTGACGATACCAATCCCGTTATTCGGGAGCGGGTTAGACAAACCATACGAGGAGTACAGGAAATGCTGAAACAGATGATTACCGATGCAATTGGGCTGGGTGAATTTAAGCCTACGGTGGATGCCGGACTTTTGGCACTGAAAGTTTACACCATGCTGGAAGGTGCAGTGTTAATAAGCCGCATCGAAAATAGCAACTCCCAGTTAGAGCAAATTACGAAACTCATTCAAAATGAAATAGAGGAAATTAGTGAATAAAATTTTTTACATAAAAACAGACCGATCGGTCTAAAAAAATGGAAGCAATGAAAAACAAATTATTGGAAGAATTCAACCTTGGAGATCACAGGTTGAAAAACCGTTTGGTGATGGCGCCGCTCACCCGCATGCGAGCTGATGCTGATCTGGCGCCGACAGTGTTGAATGTTGAGTATTACCGCCAGCGAGCGTCTGCGGGTCTAATTGTGACCGAGGCATCTCAAATTTCGCCGCAGGCACAAGGCTATCCGTCCACGCCGGGCATTTATTCCGAGCCGCAGGTGGCCGGATGGAAAAAGGTCACGGAGGCTGTTCACGAGGAAGGTGGGCGTATTTTTATGCAGTTGTGGCACGTGGGCCGAATTTCCCATTCTTCCTTTCATCCCAACGAAGGTTTGCCGGTTGCACCCTCGGCCGTTCCGTTGAGTGGAAAAACCTTGACGGCCACTTGGGAGCAAGTTCCATATGAAACGCCCCGCGCCTTGGAGACCGAAGAGATCAGGTCGATTATCGGCGATTACCGGAAAGCGGCTGAAAATGCAAAGAAAGCCGGTTTCGATGGCGTAGAACTTCACTCGGCCAATGGCTACTTGCTGAACCAATTTTTGCACGGATCAACCAACCATCGGACCGACGAATATGGGGGCTCGGTTGAAAACCGCGCGCGACTGGTTCTGGAGGTTTTGGATCAGCTCATCGAAGTTTGGGGTGCGGGAAAAGTTGGCATTCGCTTGTCTCCGTTTACCTTTGCCGGTGATGTTTATGATCCGGAAGCTTACCCGGTGTACGAATACCTGCTTCAGCAAACGGAATCTTTGAAGCTGGCTTACATTCACTATGTGCGGGCTCGTGCGACTGAAATTAACGACCAATCGGTTTTTGAAAAAGAAAAGCAGCTCTGGAAAAGCTATGACGGGACGCTGATTGCAGCTGATGGTTTTGACACAGAAACCGCGATTGAGTATGTTGAAAACGGCTGGGCTGATGCCGTCGCATTTGGACGCAATTTTATTTCCAATCCGGATTTGCCCAAGCGCGTTGCCATTGGTGCCGTTCTGAATCCTTACGACCGGAACACTTTTTATGGTGGCGCTGAAAAAGGTTATACCGATTATCCATTTCTGAAACAAGAAGCAGTGTAAGGATACTGTTCAGCCATGTCAATACCAAAACGAGACAGCCTCAAAAAGCCGTCTCGTTTTGCTTTTAGTGCGCTTCCATCCAGTTCGAAGCAGCATTCATTTCTACGGTCAGCGGTAGGCCAATATTAACGGCTTGTTCCATTTGTTCCTTCACAATGGCTTTCACCTGATCCAGCTCGGCTTTGGGCACATCAAAGTTCAATTCATCATGCACCTGCAAAGTCATTTTAGCCTTCAGGTTTCGCTTTTTCAGCTCATTCCAGATGTTGATCATGGCGAGCTTGATGATGTCGGCAGCGGAACCCTGAATGGGTGCGTTGATGGCGTTTCGTTCGGCCACCCCACGCACCACGGCATTGGCCGAATTGATATCTTTCAGGTAGCGGCGTCGTCCGCGAATGGTTTCCACATAGCCTTTGTCGCGGGCCACTTGGATGCTTTCATCCATAAATTCCTTGACGCGGGCAAAGTTTTCAAAGTAACCATCAATGAGTTCTTTGGCTTCGGTGCGCGAAATATTCAAGCGGTCGGAAAGGCCAAAAGCCGAGATGCCATAAATGATCCCAAAGTTGGCTGTTTTGGCCTTGCGGCGCATGTCGGAAGTCACTTCGTCCAGCGGAACTTTAAAGATTTTTGAAGCCGTCGTGGCGTGAACATCCTGCTTGTTTCGGAAAGCCTCCAGCAAGTTTTCGTCTTTGCTCAAAGCGGCCATGATGCGCAATTCAATTTGCGAGTAGTCAGCCGAAAGGAATAGGTGATTATCGTCCGTTGCGGTGAAAGCCCGCCGGATTTCGCGGCCGTTCTCGTCGCGGATCGGAATGTTTTGCAGGTTAGGATTGGTCGAACTCAACCGTCCTGTTGCTGCAATAGCCTGGTTGTAAGAGGTATGCAGCTTGCCGGTTTTGGCATTCACCAAAAGTGGCAGGGCTTCCACGTAGGTGGAAAGCAGCTTCTTCAGTCCCCGGAATTCCAGAATTTTGGGAACGATCGGATGTTTGTCCATCAACTTGCTCAACACTTCTTCGGAAGTGGAATACTGCTTGGTTTTTGTTTTTTTTGCCTTATTAACGATGTTTAGCTTTTCGAACAAGATGGGTCCCAGCTGTTTGGGTGACGATACATTGAATTCTTCGCCAGCCAGCTCAATAATTTCCTTTTCCAGATCGATAATCTGTAGACGGAGTTTTTCAGCAAAAACATCCAGCTCTTTCGTGTTCAGGCTTACGCCAGCCATTTCCATATCGGCCAAAACCGGGATCAGTGGCATTTCAATTTCTTCGAAAACGGAGCGAACGCCGGTTTTATCCAATTCCGGATCCAGTGCGAGTTTCAATTGTAGCGTGAGGTCGGCATCTTCGCAGGCGTAATCTTTTAGCTTGTCCACCGGTGCCTGGCGCATGCTTTGTTGGTTTTTGCCTTTCTTGCCAATCAGGCTTTCGGTTTCCACCTTTTGATAGCCGAGGTAGGTTTCGCACAGGTAGTCCAGGTTGTGACGCAATTCGGGTTGAATAAGGTAATGTGCAATCATGGTATCATACACCGGGCCTTTCACTTCCACATCATAGTGCTTTAACATCAGGATGTCGTATTTGATGTTTTGGCCGATTTTTCGGATGTTTTCATCTTCAAAAATCAGCCGAAACTCCTGCACGATCTTTAATGCTTCTTCCCGCTTTTTGGGGAGGGGCACACAGTAGGCCTCGCCTTTTTTAAATGCAAACGACAGGCACACTAATTCTGCCGAGTGGGTGTCAAGCCCGGTGGTTTCAGTGTCGAAGCAAAACTCGTCCTGAACCGACAACTCAGCCCGGAGGCTGGCCCGTTGCATGGCATTTTCAACCAGGTAATAGGTGTGCGGGGTATTTTCAATGTTAGCTAGGTCTTTCCGAAGAACCGGTTCTGTTCCTTCGCTGCCACCAAACAAGCTCCCCTGTTCAAAGCGCGCTTCGGCCTGTTGTTTTGGAGGGTCCAGTTTTTGGGCCAAGGTTCGGAACTCCAGTTCGTTGTATATTTTTCGCAGGGCTTCAATGTTGGGAGCGTCTTTGGTCAGCGACTTTTCATCAAATTCAACCGGAACATCCAAAATAATGGTGGCCAGCTTGCGCGACAAGCGAACCTGCTCTTCGTGGTTCACCAGGTTTTCCTTCTGCTTGCCTTTTAGGTCGTCAATGTTTTCATAGATACCATCAATCGAGTGGTAGGTCGAAATCAGTTTCATCGCTGTTTTGGGTCCAATACCGGGGCACCCGGGAATATTGTCCGACGAGTCGCCCATCAAGCCCAAGATATCAATCACCTGCTCCGGTGTTTCGCTTTCGAATTTCTCTTTTACCTGGTCCACGCCCCAAATTTCCACGTCGTTTCCGGCCCGCCCGGGTTTATACATGAAGATGTTTTCCGAAACCAGTTGGGCGTAATCCTTGTCAGGCGTCATCATAAAAACCTGGTAGCCCTCTTGCTCTCCTTTTTTTGCCAGGGTTCCAATCACGTCATCCGCTTCAAAACCTTCCTTCTCCAGAATTGGAATGTTGTAGGCTTCAATGATTTTACGCACCCAGGGAATGGCTTTTCGGATATCTTCCGGCATTTCGTCGCGGGTGCCTTTGTAGGCTTCAAACAACTCGTGACGAAAGGTGGGGGCATGCACATCGAAGACAACCGCGATGTGGGTAGGGTTTTCTGCATTCAACAATTGCTCCAGCGAGTTGACAAAACCCAGCATGGCCGAAGTGTTGAGCCCGTTGGAGTTGTAGCGCGGGTTTTTTATGAAGGCAAAGTAAGAGCGGTAAATCAATGCGTAGGCATCGAGCAAAAAAAGACGGTTATTGGTGTTTTGTTCAGGCATGCTTTTCAAGTTTTAGTTATTATCCGAAGCAAACCACTCAGCGTAAGAGTTGCTGGTTTCATAAAGCCGAACACTAAATAATTCAAGATGTTCAGGCAGAAGCTTCTTTAGTTTATCAGCGATAAAAATAACCATATTTTCCGTAGTTGGCTGAAAATTTACCAGGTGTTGCCGTTCGTACAATTCGCCTAACTCAAGCAGCGTGTTGTGAGCCGAGAGGTTGTTGATGACCAGTGAATGGTCAAATGGTTCCACAATCTCCTTTTTAACCAGCTTTTTTAAGATACTGAAATCGATGACCATCCCGTCTTTGGGATCGCCTTCCTTAAAAAGCGGTTCGCCCAGGATGGTAATAAGTAACTTGTAGGAATGTCCGTGAATATTTCTGCACAGCCCGTCGTAATTGGTCAGGGCATGCGACATTTCGAAACCAAATTGCTTGGTTACTCTGATCTTTGTCATCGTCTGATTTTAATGATGCAAAGCTAAGAACTTCCGGTTAATAAATAAAAAAAGCCGGCGAACAGCCAGCTTTTATATTGTCGTTAAACGTGGTTTTATTCTCCGCAAGTGCAACGCTCCAGGCAGTCAACCACCTGACTTAATACATCGTGTTTTAAATAGTAGAAGGTATTTTTGCCTTCTCGACGTGAGCACAACACCCCTTTATCCTTTAGAATTCCCAAGTGGTGTGACGTCGTGGATTGTTCAATTCCCAGAAGCTCATGAATTTGGGTGACAGTCAGTTTTTTGCCACCTTCAAGATGCTTGAGGATGGCAATACGCATGGGGTGTGCAATCGCTTTAAGCATATTGGCTGCCATATCGAGTCTGTCCGGGTCAAGTTCCTGTATCTGCATCATGATTTTTTACAATTACAAATGCAAATATATAAATATTTGATATCATCTTAAACAAAAGTGACGCTTGTTTCTATTTTTAGAACGATTATAAATACCTCAGGGTGATGGCTCCCGAACAATCTCGGGGATTATTTGTGTAAGACTTTGATTGATCATACAAAAACTTAATTTATTTGCTATTTTTGAAGCGTTCAAAAAACGGACAGATGACCTCTTTGGATATCATTAAAGCACCCATAAAAGATGAATTAGAAGCATTTGAAGATTACTTCAAGGCAACCATCCAAAGTGACATCCCTTTGTTGTCGCTGATTATCAATTATATTTTACGGAAGAAAGGGAAGCAAATGCGTCCGATGTTTGTCTTTCTGGCAGCGAAGATGAATGGCGGGTTCAACGAGTCAACCTACATGGCGGCTTCGTCGATTGAACTGCTGCACACGGCTACGCTGGTGCACGACGATGTGGTGGATGAGTCGTATGAACGGCGCGGAAGTTTTTCGATCAACGCGCTGTGGAAAAACAAGCTGGCCGTGTTGGTGGGCGACTACATTCTGGCCAAAGGCCTGCTGCTCAACATCGACAACAAAAAGTACAACTTCCTGCATCTCATCAGCCGGTCGGTGAAAGATATGAGCGAAGGCGAGATTCTGCAAATGCGTAAAAGCCGAAAGCTCGACATTGACTACGAAACCTATTTTGAAATTATTGAAAAGAAAACGGCTTCGCTGATTGCGACCAGCATGGCCATTGGGGCGGCTTCGGTGACTGAAGATGAAGCGGTGGTGGAGCAGATGTTCCAAATTGGGATTGATGTGGGCATCGCTTTTCAGATTAAGGACGACATTTTTGATTACCAGGCCAAAGGGTTACTGGGAAAACCCACCGGAAACGATATCAAGGAGAAAAAAATAACCCTGCCGCTGCTTTATGTGCTGAGCAATTCGGAAGAAAAGGAGAAACGCCGGATTTTGCACGAAGTCAAGCGCAAAAATAAAAACACGGCCAAAGTTCAAGAGCTGGTGAACTTGGTGGTGGAACGGGGCGGATTGGAATATGCCACCGAGCAAATGAACTTTTATCGCGACCGGGCCGTTTCATCCATCAACGCATTTCCGGAGTCTGATTCGCGGAATGCACTGATTGAATTGGTCAACTATGTGACTACGAGAAAGAAGTAGGTTCATTCTGGCCTGCGTGGGCAATCATTTTTGTTTCCTGTCAACGGATAAACGACTTGCAAAATGATAGAACATCAACATACACACGAAAAGAAAACCTTATGGGTGGTGCTGCTAACGGCAGTAACCATGGTGGTTGAAATTATTTTCGGACTGATCACAAAATCGATGGCTTTGCTGGCCGATGGGATCCACATGGGCTCACATGTGTTGGCGATTGGCTTAAGCTGGGTGGCCTATCTCGTGGTTCGGAAAGTTTCGAAAAGCGAAAAGTTCAGTGGCGATTCGGGAAAGATTCTTTCACTTTCGGGCTATAGCAGCGGATTGCTGTTGTTGATTTTTGCCTTTGTCATTGTGGTTGAAGCGGTCAAGCGTTTCTACCAGCCGGTCGATATCGTTTACAAGGAAGCCATTCTGGTGGCTATTATCGGCTTGGTGGTGAACATTGCCAGCGCCTTTCTTTTGCATCACGACCATGAACATTCGGACCACAACATCCGGGCAGCTTACCTGCATGTGATTGCCGACGCGCTGACCAGCGTTTCAGCTATTCTGGGACTTACTGCCGCCATGATCTGGGATATTCCGTTTATCGATACCTTGGCCGCCATTGTCAGCTCGCTGGTGATTATTAAATGGTCGGTTGGCCTGCTGAAAGAGTCCGGCGCCGCATTGCTGGATATCAAGGCTGGTAAATGATCAGTCGCAGTGTTCCTTTTATCCGGTCTTCAACCTTCCGGCAACCCGCTGGCAGATCTTGAAACAAGTTCAGGATGGACGCTCTGTCTTCAGGGGTTTGGGGCAACGCCCCCATTATTCAACAGTCAAGCCATGCCGTTCAGAACCAATGCTATGCGGATAAATCCCTTGGTTTTATGCCAATTCCGGGGTGGTTGTTTAGTACAATTTTGCCGTCAATAAGCTTAAGGCCCTCAAAGGGGTCGTTGGTGATTAGCAGATTTCCGTCCAGGTCGGCCCAATCGGCCCTGGGCGAAAGTTGCGCTGCAGCAGCTATGCCGCACGACGTTTCGGTCATGCAGCCCATCATCACTTTCAGGTCTAAGGCCTCGGCCAGGGTCATTATCTTGTGGGCTTCACGCATACCGGTGCATTTCATCAGTTTGATGTTGATACCGGAGTACACGCCATGCACTTTTTTTACATCTTCGAGGCGTTGCAGGGCTTCGTCGGCTACGGTGGGCAGCGGGCTGTGTTGCGTAAGCCAGGCCATGTCGTCGATAGCCGTTTTGGGCATGGGCTGTTCAACAAGCACCACCCCGTGTTCTCTGAGCCAAAAAATCAAATCGAGCGCCTGCTGTCTGTCGCTCCACCCTTGGTTGACATCCACACAAATCGGCAGGTCCGTCATGGAGCGGATGGTTTCGATCATTTCGCGGTCATTGTCGCGACCCAGCTTCACTTTCAAAATTTTGTAGGGTGCCGCATCCCTTAGTTTTTGGCGGACCACCGCTTCGGTGTCCAGCCCAATGGTGAAGGAAGTGGGGGGCATGAGCGTCCGATCGTATCCCCAGATCTGGTACCACGCTTGCCCCATCATCTTCCCCAGCAAATCGTGCAACGCAATATCGACCGATGCTTTGGCTGCGCAATTGCCAGGTGCCACACCGTCAACATAATCCAGTATGTTTTCAAGTTGAGCAGGATCGTTAAACTGATCCAGTTTTAGCAGCGAAAGGAATCGTGCCGCTGTCTCGTGGCTTTCGCCCAGGTACGGAGGCATGGAAGCTTCGCCATAGCCCGTCAGCCCATTGTATTCCATTTCGGTGAGCATCACCGGGGTTGTGGTCCGGGAACTTCGGGCTAGGGTAAAGGTGTTTTTCAGCTGTAAGTGGTAGGGTTTAAACCGAAGTGCCAGTCGTTGACGATTCATTTTGTGTCTTTGCTATATTGGGTTACAGGCCTTTTTGCATCTGCGGCCTTTAATTCAAAACGAATGGAATTTTTTCTTGTTTCAGATCACCCCCGATTTTTCGGGTTTGGAAAGTATCTTGTGTCGGTTGTGCATTTACCTCAGATATTACCGGGCTG
>TARA_R110002050_G_scaffold207326_1_pt1 | contig 45526 bp, 41 predicted proteins | sample TARA_R110002050 | Tara Oceans TARA_R110002050 (sample SAMEA4396988) | marine metagenome | biome: Polar Biome; feature: [DCM] deep chlorophyll maximum layer (ENVO:01000326); material: water (ENVO:00002006), including particulate matter (ENVO:01000060) such as... | depth 25 m
AGTGTTAAAACTATGAAATTTAAGACTGATTTTGCGTAACGTGAGCTAATTATTTGAAATGAAATAAGAAATTTGGGTTTCACCTTTATGAAGTCAAAATTTCAATTTATAAAAATAACGCACAAATTTACATTGAAAAAAACCTAAATGTACTTGCCATTCCTTTTATTTTTTTAATTTTGCACCTATAATTAATAGAGGAAAGATTTGACTGATTGCAACCTCTTATGCTAATTTATTTAAGCATAAATAAAAATGCTAAAGGCAGTGTAAACTACCTTCGACGTCCTCGTCAAATCTCCTTCATAAATAATAAAAAATGGCGTATTTATTTACTTCGGAAAGTGTTTCTGAAGGACATCCGGATAAAGTGGCAGATCAAATTAGCGATGCTTTAATTGATAATTTTTTGGCTTTTGATGTAAATTCAAAAGTGGCTTGTGAAACTTTAGTTACAACTGGTCAAGTGGTACTTGCCGGTGAAGTAAAATCCAACACCTATTTAGATGTTCAAAAGATAGCAAGAGACACTATAAATAAAATTGGCTACACAAAAAGTGACTATATGTTTGATGGCAATTCATGTGGTATATTTTCTGCAATTCATGAGCAGTCTGAAGATATAAACCGTGGTGTTGAGAGAGCGAGCAAAGACCAACAAGGTGCTGGTGACCAAGGAATGATGTTTGGTTACGCCACTAATGAAACCGAAAATTACATGCCGTTGGCTTTGGATTTGTCTCACCGTATTTTAATTGAACTTGCCCTTTTAAGACGAGAGAACAAGGATATTACTTATTTAAGACCAGATTCTAAAAGTCAGGTAACCATTGAATACAGTGATGATAATAATCCGCAACGCATTGATGCCATTGTAGTGTCTACCCAACATGATGACTTTGATGAAGAAGGAATTATGTTGAATAAAATCAGAAAAGACATCATTAATATTTTAATTCCAAGAGTGATTGCACAACTTCCTGAGCAGATCCAGTTGTTATTTAATGATGATATTACTTATCACATTAACCCAACAGGAAAGTTCGTTATTGGAGGGCCACACGGGGACACAGGACTAACAGGACGAAAAATTATAGTGGACACTTATGGTGGAAAAGGTGCTCATGGTGGAGGTGCGTTTTCTGGTAAAGACCCTAGTAAGGTGGATAGAAGTGCGGCTTATGCGGCTCGACACATTGCAAAAAATTTAGTAGCAGCTGGCGTTGCCGATGAAGTATTGGTGCAAGTGTCTTATGCTATTGGTGTGGTTGAACCAACTTCTATTTTTGTTGACACATATGGAACCTGTCCTTTTAATATGACCGATGGCGAAATTGCAAAAGAAATATCAAAACTTTTTGATATGCGTCCGGCCGCTATTGAAGAACGCTTAAAGCTTCGTGCTCCAATTTATAGTGAAACTGCTGCTTACGGACATATGGGACGAAAAAATGAAATAGTAACAAAAACATTCAGTCAGCCGAATGGCGATAACATCACTTTAGATGTGGAATTGTTTACCTGGGAAAAACTGGATTATGTTGATAAGGTTAAAAAAGCTTTTGGGTTATAATAATACTTCATCTGTATGAGGCTGTCTAAAAAGTATATATTAACAGTCATTACGAGAAATTTTTATTTCTAAGTAATCTGTAAATCAATAACTTGCACTTTACAGGTTAATTCTCCCGATAGCTCCTTGAATCCGCATGTCTTTCAATAAAAATGCTGCAAAACCTTATTGGGTAAAGCTTTGCAGCTTTGTAATATTCACCTAAATTAGTGTTGACCAATACTACAAATGTGAAGACAATAAAATCAGGTCCGATATCAGCTTTTGGAGGAGCAAATTTTGTTTTTGACTATTTAAACAAGATTAAAATCGATCAACCCTGCACTGACTGTTTACCTCCAATGGTTAATCAAAGTAAATACAATTGGAAGGATATTTTCTATTCCCTCAAATCGGTTTACCTCTGTGGAGGAGATTGTATCGAAGATTTACAGACCAATTTAAAGAGGCATTTCCTTGACAACCCTTTCATAAAGCTAGCGGAACCGATCCAGACTTGTAAAACCAAGCGTGGTGCAGTCACCCATCAATATTGCGCTAATACAAAATTAGAACGTTTAAACATTGAAATTCTTGAAGGAATTGGGGTTTTCAACCCAGGGATACTTACTGTTGACTACGATAACACAATCATCTTCAATGAGAAGCAGGACAGTCGAATGACATATAAAAGAGACTATGGGTAACAACCAGGAGTGTGTACGTTAAATGAGGGCCATATCCTTTATATTGAAAACAGAAACGGAAATTCAGATGCGAAATCATTCCAGAAAGAAACACTTACAAGAGTTTTCGATTTATTGGGTTCCAAAAAAACCAACAACTTTAGAGCTGACGCAGCATCGTATCAGCATGAAGTTATTTCTTTCCTGGAAACCAAGGTTGATAATTTTTATATAGGTTGCAGAAATGATTACATCGAAAAGTATTTTCCAGAAGTTTCCCATTGGGAGGAAATGAAGGATAAAGACGGCCCCATCGAAGTGGGAACCATCGAAATATATCCTTTTGAAAGACAGAGCAGGGAAAAAGGGTTGGAAACAAAAAAATATAGACTGGCAGTTAAAAGAAAGCTGAAAAACAACAGACAAATAGACCTGATTACCCAAGATGCCTATGAATACAGGGCAATAATTACCAACGATTTTGATCAAGACACTAAAAGTGTCGTAGGGTTCCATAATCAAAGAGGAAATATGGAACGTCAATTTGATATCCTTAAAAATGATTTTGGATGGAACAATATGCCCTTCTCAACTTTGAACAAAAACCTTGTTTTTCTCTATTTCACAGCCATATTCAGGAACCTGTACAGTAAAATAATCCTGTATTTCTCTAAAAGGAACAAGTTCCTAAAGCCCAGTTTCAGGATGAAGAAATTCATCTTCAGGTTTATCACATTGCCTGCAAAGTGGATCAAACAGAGCAGACAGTTCAAGCTAAGGATCTACACGTCCAAAGATTACTAGACTTAGCGCTAGCAAGAAAACAAGTGCAGGAACGGAAAATTTTAAAGACCTGAAAGACTCGGGAAAGAACGATATTGCCACAACTCAAAAAAAAGACTGTATCTACCCTAAAAAACGAGGATAATCCATATAGAAAAAATAAAATATAGGTCAACAACACCTCCAAGACAAGGAATGGAAACTTTACATTCCCGATTCGTCAAAAATAACACGCTATAACATAGACATGCGGATTTTAGGAGCTATCGGGACGACGAAGTAATCACTTGGCATTAAGAGATAGCCACAAAAAATTAGAAATTTTCTTCATAAAGACGTAAAAAGATTGAAACGAAAAGCGCGACCCACAGGGTAACGCCCAAAAACACAAATCCATTATAGTCGTTTTCATGATTTGTTTATAGATTTGTTACCCGTTAAATTCTTGATGAAGAATATTTTGAATTCGTTCAAAAAAATGATTTATCTTGGTTTTGTTTGGATTGTGAGATTGATACGTATTGATATTACAAAATTAATTTAGATTAGGCTATTGGTTAAAACAAATGTTACAGATATTAAACCCCCTCAATTTTTAGGGTATTTACACAGTTTTAGAGGGTTGGCCATTTTAAAAATTGTTTTAGGCCATGCAGTTGCTGCCGCATGTATTGGTGACTATGGTGTATTTGATGTTTCCTACCCGGTTTTGATGATTAGTGAAATATTTTACCATGATAGCACCATTTATTTTGCAGTTATTTCAGGGTTATTGTTTACTAAAATTTTAAAGCCTAAAGGCTATTCTAAATTTTATAAGAGTAAACTTATAAACATTCTGTTGCCTTATATTTTTTTTACATTGGTATTTACTCTGATAACTATAAAATTTAAAAATACTTTAAGTTTTGAAAAAGGATTAGGATATTATTTTTCTAAAGCATTCATGAATCTATTATTTGGGAAAGCCAGTTTTGTGCTATGGTATATTCCGGTTTTGATTTTTCTATATATGGTGACACCATTGTTAGATTTTCTTCAAAAAACCAACCAATTAACCAAAGTGTTATTCTTAATAATTATGGGAATACCTCTTTTTGTTTCTCGTATTCCATTGGTTTCTGATTATTCTTTAAAATTGGAAACTATGATTTATTTTATGGGAGCTTATGCAGTAGGGATGTATTTAGGTGCCGATTTGGAAGCTAAATTGGGGTCTCTCAAAAAACATAAAAATGTTATTATGGCCACATCTGTTTTAGCAACGGTGGTATTGTTTTATTTATATGTGAATGACATAGATATGTATGGTAAAGTTTCATTAAAAGAAACGTTTTTTTATATTCAAAAAATAGGTTTTTCAATTATTTTCATCATGATGTTTAAGAAACTTGGTGAGAAGCAACCCAATTGGATGAAGCCTGTTGCCAGAGATTCTTTTTCTATATATTTTATGCACGGGTATATTTTATATGCATCCTATCCGTTATTTAAGTTTGTTTTTGGAACCCATACTTTAGGGGCTTTTAATGTTGGTTTAATGGCAACAGTACTATTTATTTATACTGTGATATTGAGTATGCTAGTGGTAAGGGTTTTTAAGTTGGTTTTTCGCAAAAAATCAAGAATGATTGTGGGCGCTTAATTTTACTTAAAAATTATAAAACAAAAAAAGAACATCCTTAAGATGCTCTTTTGAAATCCATAAATTTTAATTGGTTGCTGACTAATTCATATAATTAAATGATCGTGGATTGTCCTAAATGTATATTGGTAAAATTTAAATTTGTTTCCTCAGGATTATTAATATAATCTTCAATAAAATCACCCACTTTACTTGTTGAAATATTGTCATATTTAGTATTCAAATCTGGTGTGGTAATGTGAAGTTGTAATGATTTATCTATGGCTTTTCTAACCAAGGCAGCTTCATCATATAATCCAAAATGATCTAAAAGCATGGCTGTTGCCAAAATAGCTGCGATAGGGTTTGCAATACCTTTGTCTGTTGCCTTGGAATAAGCGCCGTGAATAGGTTCAAACATGGCGTATTTTGGCCCTAAGGAAGCAGAAGCCAATAATCCAATAGAGCCAACAATAACGCTGGCTTCTTCCGAAAGAATATCTCCAAACATATTTTCTGTTAAAATAACATCAAATTGTCTTGGGTTTAAAATAAGTTGCATGGCAGCATTATCAATAAACAAAAAGGCTAAAGTAACATCTGGATATAAAGGTGCAAGTTCTTGAAGAACCTTGCGCCAAAGTTTTGAACTTTCAAGTACATTGGCTTTATCAACTAAAGTTAATTTGCCTTTTCTGGACTGAGCTGCTTTAAACGCTAAATGTGCAATACGTTCTATTTCAAAACGCGTGTATGCACAGATATCAGAAGCTGTATTGCCGTCATCACTTAGTTTTTTTTCACCATAATAAATACCACTACTTAGTTCACGGTAAATAACAATATTAGCATCCTTGATTTTCTTTTTCTTTAATGGCGAATGATTTAAAAGGTCTTCATACGCAATAACGGGTCTTATATTGGCAAACAAATCAAGTTCTTTTCGTAATCCTAAAAGACCTTGTTCTGGTCTAACTTTAGCCGCAGTATCATTATTATATTTAGGTTCACCAATAGCGCCAAACAAAATAGCATCCACTTTCTTGCAAAGATCAAGGGTTTCTTCAGGTAACGCCGTTCCTGTTTTATCAATAGCAGCCCCGCCAATCAAACCATATTCAAAAGTAAAAATATGGCCAAAACACATACCAATAGCTTTCAAAACTTTAACACCTTGGGCAATCACTTCTGGTCCGATACCATCACCGGGTAAAACAGCAATATGTAATTTCATTTCATTAATTATTAGGCTGAAATAATTTCTTTATAAACTATACTTGATTCTATAATTTGATGAATATCTGAATCATCAATCTCTTTCTTTTTATCAGCAAAATCTAAAAAGTTAGCATATATTTCATCCAATTGAAGTTTAGTTAATTCATAACCAATATTCTTTGCTCTATAAGCTAAAGCGGCTCTACCACTTCTTGCTGTAAGCACTATAGATGAATCGGTCACACCAACATCTTTAGGGTTAATGATTTCATAGGTTTCCCTATTTTTAATAACCCCATCTTGATGAATACCAGAACTATGAGCAAAGGCATTGGCACCAACTATGGCCTTATTTGGTTGGGTATATATACCCATACTATCAGACACTAATTGACTAATACCGTATAGCATTTCAGTTTTGATATTTGTATCTAAATTTAAATAAGGATGCTGCTTTAAAATCATTACAACTTCTTCAAGAGCGGTGTTTCCCGCGCGCTCACCAATACCATTTATGGTACATTCAATCTGTCTTGCCCCATTAATAACACCTTCAATGGAATTCGCTGTTGCCAATCCTAAATCATTATGACAATGACAGGATAATATAGCTCTTTCAATTCCTTTTACGTTTTCTTTTAAGTATTTAATTTTAGCACCATACTCATGTGGTAAGCAATACCCAGTGGTATCTGGAATATTTAAAACCGTAGCGCCGGCTTTAATTACAGTTTCACAAACTCTGGCTAAATACTCATTATCTGTCCTGCCGGCATCTTCAGCATAAAACTCTACATCTTCAACAAAAGATTTTGCGTATTTTACGGCTGCAAAGGCGCGTTCCATAACATCTTTTTGATTGGATTTGAATTTAAATTTTATATGAGAGTCTGAAGTTCCTATGCCTGTATGAATTCTAGGTTTTTTAGCATATTTTAAGGCTTCAGCAGCAACTTTTATATCATTCTCTACCGATCTTGTAAGTCCGCAAACCGTAGCGTTTTTTATTAATTTTGAAATGGCTTCAACAGATTTAAAATCACCAGGACTTGACACAGGAAAACCTGCTTCAATAATATCTACACCTAAAAAATCCAACTGTTCAGCAATCACTAATTTCTGGTTCGTATTTAATTTACAGCCAGGAACTTGTTCTCCATCTCTAAGGGTTGTATCAAAAATTTGTACGTTCTTATCTAACATTTATTCAAATAAATTTTCTTATTGTTCTACGAATGTATATTTTGGTTTCCTAAATGTAGAATACGTCACATTTTTTTTACGATGTTTAACTAGATTATACTTAGTTTAAAATATTGTATTTCAATGATTTAAAGCTAGTATTACAACTATGACAAAAGAGCAAAAAGATAATTTGTTTGTATTGATTAAATCCCTCTCAAAATCTGAGAAGAGACAGTTTAAACTATATGTTGGCAGATTAGGGGTGAATGATGACTCTAAATTTTTAATGTTATTTAATATTTTAGAAAAGTTGCCGTTTTATGACGAAGCCATTATTCTAAAAAAAGGCATTGTAAAAAAACAACAATTATCAAATTTAAAAGCGCATTTATATAAACAAATTCTTATTTCGTTAAGATTAAATCCATCACATCAAAATATAAGAATTCAAATTCGAGAGCAGTTAGATTTTGCCACTATTTTGTATCATAAAGGGTTATATAAACAGAGCCTTAAGATATTGGATAAAGCTAAAAGTGTAGCGATAGCTAATGAAGAAAAAAACATTGCTTATGAAATTGTTGAACTTGAAAAAGTCATTGAATCACAGTACATTACAAGAAGTATAAGTAATAGGGCAGATGAACTGACTATACAAGCAAAAGAACTAAGTCAACAAAATGTAATAGCAAGTAAACTATCAAATTTATCATTACAATTATATGGTTTATTCCTTAAAACGGGTTATGTAAAAAATGATAAGGAGACGAAACGAATTACTGATTACTTTAATGACAGGCTTCCTAAATACAAATTTAATAAGTTGGGTTTTAGAGAAAAATTATGGCTTTATAAAGCATATTTATGGTATAGTTTTTTAACTCAGGATTTTTTATCATGTTATAAATATTCGGCAAAATGGGTTGCTCTTTTTTATGACAATAAAGATCAGATTGTTTTGAATCCGGTATTTTTTTTAAAAGGGAATCATTACTTGTTAGAGTCGCTATATTATCTACGCCATTATGAAAAATTTAAATCAACACTACATGAGTTAGAATCTGTAACCAAAGAAACTTGGTTTCCGGTGGATGACAATGTTGAAGGATTGGCCTTTTTATACATTTACAACAATAGGTTTAACCTTCATTTTATTGAAGGCAGTTTTCAAGAGGGTTTACCTATGGTGACTCAGGTTTTAGAAAATTTAAAAAAATACCAGGATAGAATTGATGAGCATCACGTTATGGTGTTTTATTATAAAATTGCGAGCATATATTTTGGAGCCGGTGAAAATAAAAAATGTATTTTCTTTTTAGAAAAAATCATTAACAATAAATCTCTTGAAATGCGTGAAGATTTATTGTGCTTTGCCAGAATATTAAATCTGGTAGCACATTATGAAGCGGGAATGGATTACAATTTGGAATCCCTCATAAAAAGCACATACAAGTTTTTAATTAAAATGGAGGATTTGTATGAAGTTCAAAAAGAATTCATCAGGTTTTTAAGAGGCTTGGGTGATATTTATCCTAATGAAGTAAAGGCGGAATTTGTGAAACTTCATCATAAATTAAAGCAGTTTGAAGATGATCCATATCAAAGTCGTGCCTTTTTATATTTAGATATTATTTCATGGCTGGAATCCAAAATAGAAAATAAACCTATTGGATTAATTATTAAAGAAAAATTTGAAGCAAGTTTATTAAGAAAATAAATTTTTTATTAATTTTTTGTATAAAAATTAGGATTTTAAATTTTTCTAACCGAATATTTGCATTCACAAAGTTCAATAACTTATTGAGATGTTATCAAGAAAGGTGGAGGGATTAGACCCTTTGAAACCTTAGCAACCCTTTATTCATAAAGAAGGTGCTAAATTCTACTTAAACAGTACATTAACTGCTGTTTTGGATAGATAACTAAACGAAATTACTTCAAGTAATTTTATAGTTTCTTTTTAACATTTTTCTATTAAGTACATTAGCGAAAGGGCATTTGTCCCGATAGCTATCGGGATTTGTTTTAATCGAAAAAGAATTCTGAGATATATGATATCGAAGTTTCCTTTTAAATTGTCATTCTCGCAAAAGCGGGAATCTAATATTAACTCAAAAAAACTAGAAAAATGAGCACTCAACATTTAGCCACTAAGGCATTACATGCAGGACATGATGTCACCGCAACAGGAGGAACCAGAGCAGTTCCTATTTATCAAACAACATCGTATGTTTTTAATAATTCAGATCATGCGGCCAATTTATTTTCATTAAAGGAGTTAGGGTTTATTTATACCAGACTTAATAATCCAACCAATCAAATTTTACAAGATCGATTAGCCGCTGTTGAAGGTGGGATAGGTGCTGTTGTTTTTGCTTCAGGAACGGCGGCCATTTCAACGGGACTGTTAACTTTTTTAAAAGCTGGTGACCATATTGTAGCTTCAAGTAGTTTGTATGGAGGGACTTATAATTTATTAAAAGTAACCTTACCTCGATTAGGCATTACAACCACGTTTGTGGATGCTGATAATCCTGATAATTTCAAAAAAGCAATAAAGAATAATACCAGAGCTTTTTTTGTAGAATCTTTAGGGAATCCTAAGTTAGATGTATTGGATTTAGAAGCCATTTCTAAACATTCAAAAGCGGCCGGTGTTCCATTTATAGTTGATAACACAGTTGCTACTCCGGTGTTATTAAATCCCATAAAACATGGCGCTGACATAGTCATTCATTCATTAACTAAATATATTGGAGGTCAGGGAAATTCGCTTGGAGGCGCTATTATTGATGCGGGAACCTTTAATTGGGCAAATGGTAAATTCCCAGAATTCACAGAGCCTTCCGCAGGATATCACGGTTTAATTTATCATGAGGCTTTAGGAGCTGCTGCTTATACTTTTAAATTAATTTTAGAAGGCTTAAGAGATTTTGGTGGTGCTTTAAGTCCGTTTAACGCGTTTCAAATTATTCAAGGTTTAGAAACCTTGCCGATAAGAATTAAACAACATAGTGAAAATGCGTTAGAACTTGCAAAATGGTTACAAAAACAAGATGAAGTAGCTTGGGTAAATTATCCAGGATTAGAGTCTAGTACATATAAATTATTAGCCAAAAAATATTTACCAAAAGGTCAAAGTGGTATTGTAACTTTTGGTGCCAAAGGAGGTTATGATGCAGCAAAAGCCATTGCCGATAATTCTAAATTATTTTCATTATTGGCAAATATTGGCGATACTAAATCGCTCATTATTCATCCGGCAAGTACTACACATCAACAATTAACGGATGCTGAGCAAGAATCATCAGGTGCGTCAAAAGATTTAATTCGGTTATCCGTTGGGATTGAAGATATTGAAGATTTAAAAGCCGATTTAAAAGCAGCATTCAGCAACATATAAAAAGAATAAAGTAATCTTGGAAAAAGCATTGCAACATATTATTATTAAGGATTACATCACTGAAAGTAAAGCCCACTATCCTGAAATAAAGTTAAGCTATCAATTATTTGGAAGAGCCATGGGAACTTCTCCGATAGTTTTGGTTAATCATGCCTTAACAGGCAATAGTAATGTGGCTGGAGAGGATGGCTGGTGGCAGGATCTAGTTGGAATTGACAAAGTCATTGATACCAAATTATATACCATTTTAGCGTTTAATATCCCAGGAAATGGATATGATGGTTTTGTTATAGAAAACTATAAGGATTTTGTTTCAAGAGATATAGCGCATTTGTTTTTAAAAGGTATTGAAGCTTTAAAAATACAGAAGCTTTTTGCCGTTATTGGTGGTTCTTTGGGTGGTGGAATTGCATGGGAAATGGCGGTATTAGCACCTGATATTACTGAACATTTAATTCCTGTGGCAACCGATTGGAAATCTACCGATTGGTTGATTGCCAATTGTCAAATTCAAGAGCAGTTTCTCATAAATTCTAGCAATCCTGTGCATGATGCCAGAATGCACGCCATGTTGTGTTATAGAACTCCGGCGTCTTTTAAGGAACGTTTTCAGCGCTCTAAAAATGAAGAATTAGAAATTTTTAACGTTGAAAGTTGGTTGTTGCATCATGGCAATAAATTACAAGAGCGGTTTCAGTTATCTGCTTATAAATTGATGAATCAACTTCTTAAAACCATTGATGTCACTAAAAACAGAGGAAGTGACTTTAATGTGTTGGAAAATATTCATGCCAATATTCATCTTGTGGGTGTTGATTCTGATTTGTTTTTTACGGCAGAAGAAAATAGACTGACTCAGAAACAGTTGGCAGTAACAAACCCGAATGTGACCTATAATGAAATTAATTCTGTCCATGGCCACGATGCCTTTTTAATGGAATATGAGCAGTTGGAAAAAATAATAGAAGGCATTTTTGTGCCAAATTCTAAAAAAAGAAAAATGAAAGTATTAAAGTTTGGAGGGAAATCCTTGGCCAATGGCGATGGCTTGAAAAGGGTTATTTCTATTATTAAAAAGAAAGTGCATGATGGTGAAAAAATCACGGTGGTTGTTTCTGCCAGAAACCATGCTACAGATGAGTTGGAGTCTATTTTGAATAAAGCCCAAAAAGGAGAGCCGTATCAAGAACAGTTAGAAGCTTTTAAAACCTACCAAAAGGAACCCTTGAAAACTATTGATTTTACGGCAGAGTTTTCGGTTTTAAACAAACTTTTTGAAGGGGTTAGTTTATTAGGGGATTATAGCCCAAAAATCAAAGATGAAGTGCTAGCACAAGGTGAATTATTGTCGGTTAAACTATTGGTGGGACTTCTTAATAAACATCATATTAAAGCCAATGCTGTAGATTCACGGCAACTTATAAAAACGGATGCCACTTTCGGAAATGCGCAACCTATAATTCCATTATCAAAGGATAATGTAAAGCGTTATTTTAAAGAGAATAATGGTGATGTTGTTCATGTTGTTGCGGGTTATATTGCCTCAAATGCAAAAAATGAAACAACTACTTTAGGTCGAAACGGAAGCAATTATTCTGCTGCTTTAATAGCAAATTTTTTAGATGCTGAGGAATTGCAAAACTACACGCATGTTAATGGTATTTTTACGGCAAATCCTGATTTAGTTGAAGATGCACAAAAAATAAGAGAGTTGTCATTTAGTGAAGCCAATGAACTGGCCAATTTTGGCACCACCGTTTTACATGCAAAAACCATAATTCCGTTAGTTGAAAAAAATATAAGTCTTCGTATTTTAAACACGTTTAATTCAGATGATGAAGGCACTTTAATCACGGCTAAACCAAGCTCAAAAGAAGTAACTTCTTTATCTGTTTTAGATAATGTGGCCTTATTAAACTTGGAAGGGCGCGGATTATTAGGAAAAATTGGTGTAGATGCCAGAATATTTAGAGCCTTAAGCGACCATAATATCAGTGTGAGTATTATTTCTCAAGGCTCTTCAGAACGCGGTATAGGATTAATAATAGATGCTGATAAAGCTACTCAAGCAGTCATAGCATTAGAGCGCGAATTTGAAAATGATTTTTATTCTCAAGACGTTAATAAGATTGGGATCATTGATGATGTGTCTGTCATTTCAATAATTGGGATTGAATTAAGCTCATTTCATAAACCGTTTAACGCACTTATAAAAAATCAGATTACGCCGTTGTTATTCAATAATACGGTGACGGGCAGAAACGTTAGTTTGGTTGTTAGAAAGAGTCAGTTACATAAAGCTATGAACGTGATTCATGGTGAAATATTCGGAATTTCAAAAAAAATAAATATAGCCATTTTTGGACATGGCTTAGTTGGTAGCGCATTAATAAATCAGATCTTAAAATCAAAAGATGATATTGAAAACAGAAAAGCTATTAACCTAAATGTGTTTGCTATTGGAAATTCTAAACAACTCATTTTAAACAAAAAAGGTGTTGGTGAAAACTGGAAGGAAACCATAAAAACGTCTTCGTTGGATAGTTCCATTGAAAATGTTATTGCATTTGCAAAAACACATCATTTGGAAAATTTAATTGCGGTTGACAATACAGCGAGTTCAAATTTTTACACTAATTATATTCCATTAGTTGAAGCAGGTTTTGATTTAGTCTCGTCCAACAAAATAGCCAATACCATTTCACATAAGTTTTACACAGATTTACGCACCAAATTAAAAGAACAAAACAAGCAGTATTTATATGAAACTACTGTTGGTGCTGGTTTACCTTTAATTGATACTATTAAATTGCTACATGAATCGGGTGAAAATATAACCAGAATCCGAGGTGTGTTCTCAGGAACATTGAGTTATTTGTTCAATAATTTTTCAGTACAAAATAAACCATTTAGTGAAATCATTCAGGAAACCATTGATAAAGGTTTTACAGAACCAGACCCAAGAGAAGATTACTCAGGAAATGATGTAGCCAGAAAGTTGTTAATTTTGGCAAGAGAGTTAGATTTGCAAAATGAATTTGAAGATGTCTCAGTTCAAAATTTAATCCCAGAAGCCTATCAAAAGATTTCTGTAGAAGATTTCTTGAAGCAATTAAAGGAATTGGATGTTGAATTTCAGAAAATAAAAGATAATCAAAAACCCGGACATGTTTTAAGATATATTGGTGATTTATCCGGAGATTTATCACAAGATAAAGGAAATTTAGAAGTGAAATTAATATCCATTCCAGAAGATAGTACGTTGGGTCACATAAAAGGATCAGACGCAATTTTTGAAATATTTACAGAATCTTATGGAGAGCAACCTATTGTTATTCAAGGAGCAGGAGCAGGAGCAGCAGTAACCGCACGAGGTGTTTTTGGAGATATATTAAGACTGTCAAAACATATAAATTAATGTCAGGTTTAGAGTTCAGGGCCTAAAATATTTGCCTGAAACATCTATTTAAAGTCATATTGAGCTTGTCGAAATATTTTGGCTTTATTATTATAAATAAAATAGGCTTCGACAAGCTCAGCCTGACAAAAAAGAGAATAAATTTTCAGAGGACATAAAAATAATAATTAATGAGTGAAGAAAAAAAACAGTTTGAAACAGAAGCCATTCGTACCCAATTAGAACGTACGGAGTTTTTAGAGCATACCAGTCCAATATACTTAACATCAAGTTTTGTTTTTGAAGATGCCGAAGATATGCGTGCGTCTTTTACAGAAGAAAAAGACCGTAATATTTATAGTCGTTTTACAAATCCAAATACTACGGAGTTTGTAGAAAAAGTATGTAAGATGGAAGGAGCCGAAAGCGGGTATGCTTTTGCTACAGGAATGGCTGCTGTGTTTTCAACCTTTGCTGCCTTACTTAAAAGTGGTGACCACATTGTGTCTTCGCGTTCGGTTTTTGGTTCAACACATACATTGTTTACAACCTACTTACCAAAATGGCAGATTTCAACAAGCTATTTTGATATCAATAAACCTGAAACCATTGAAAGTTTCATTACGCCAAGCACTAAGATTTTATATGCCGAATCACCAACGAATCCAGCAATTGATATTATTGATTTAGAGCTGTTGGGAGCAATTGCTAAAAAGCATAACTTAATTTTGATAATTGATAATTGCTTTGCAACACCATATTTACAGCAACCAATAAAATTTGGTGCGCATTTAGTCATACATTCAGCCACTAAATTAATGGATGGTCAAGGGCGCGTTTTAGGAGGTGTTACGGTTGGTAGAGCCGATTTAATAAGAGAGATTTATTTATTTTCCAGAAATACAGGTCCGGCTTTATCACCTTTTAATGCATGGATTTTGTCAAAAAGTTTAGAAACGCTTGCAGTAAGAGTTGATAAGCACTGTGAAAACGCTTTGAAAGTAGCTGAATTTCTAGAAAGTCATAAAAGAGTAAATTGGGTAAAATATCCGTTCTTAAAATCACATCCAAAGTACAAAGTAGCTAAAAAACAAATGAAGCTAGGTGGTAATATTGTGGCCTTTGAGGTGAAAGGTGGTATTAAGGCAGGACGCAAATTTTTAAATGCAATCAAAATATGTTCCTTATCTGCCAATTTAGGTGATACCAGAAGTATTGTGACGCATCCGGCATCAACAACGCACAGTAAATTATCAGAAGAAGACAGACAACAAGTTAGTATTACTGATGGATTGGTTAGAATTTCTGTTGGCTTAGAACATGTGGATGATATTATTCAAGATTTGGAGCAAGCTTTAAATACTAAATAATTTAAGATGTTTTTATTTTCTGGGTTTTCTACTTGTGTGGAGTATAGCGAGTATGAAAACAGTATCTTTCTCTATAATGTAATGTACGCCATAGTTAAATTTATAGGTGTATCTTATTCTGATATTACCATACTTTTTTTGGAAATATTCTGGGTTTGAAGCGATTTCATTAAAAATATCATTGAATTCTTGAAATAATCTGTTTCCTAACCTAGCTAATTGTTCCTCATGCCATTCCAAAGCTTCAACCAATTCAAGTTCAGCTTCAGGTTTAATGATAAGCTCATGAGGCATATTTTGATAAATCAGAATTTATAGTATTCCAATTTTTACCTGTATTTGGGTTAGCTTTATGATTAGCTAAACGTTCATCCAATAAATCTTTTTGTTCCTGCGTTAGTATGTGTAATTCGTCTTCAAATATTTCTTTATTTAAAAACTGTTCTATTTTATCTAATTTTTCCGCACTTACTAAATTGGTAAGGCGTTCAATTAATCGGTATTTTCTAGCGGCTAAATCCATAATCTTTGGCTCTGTTTAACAAATATAGCAAAAATTGCACTTAAAATGTATAAATCTGCATTGTTAGTAATACAAATTTGTAATTAAGTTAGATAAAGTTTTCCGTAAACAATAACAATTCTAATAAATTATATTTTAACTATTTATATTCAAAGAACAAGTTTTTATTTCGGTAGGATTAAAACATGTGGATGATATTATTCAAGATTTGAAGCAAGCCTTAAATTAAGTATCTTTGCAGCATGCTTTCAAAAAAGACAAAATACGGATTAAAAGCGCTTTGCTATATTGCCAGAACCAAAGGCGATATACCAGTTCAGGTTGGTGAAATTGCCAAAAACGAACAAATTCCTCAAAAATTTTTAGAGAGTATATTACTTTCTTTAAGAAAAGCAGGTTTTTTGGGATCTAAAAAAGGCAAACATGGGGGGTATTATTTAAGAAAACTTCCTTCAGAAATTATTATGGCAGATGTCATGCGGATTTTAGAAGGACCTATTGCAATGGTACCATGTGTCAGTTTGAACTTTTATGAAAAGTGTGAAGATTGTCCTGATGAGCAAAAATGCAGCGTCAATAAATTGATGATTCAAGTAAGGGACAATACGCTTCAGGTTTTAAGAAATAACACTTTGGAAGATCTATCTTGTGATAACTAGGTGAGAATTTCTCAAAAAAGCTCCCTTATTTCTGAACTTTTAAGACTGTAAGTTTATAAATATTTCATTATTCTAAAAAGTTATTAATTCTTTTTGAAAAGTAATAAAAAGCTCTACTTTTGTAATTCCTATTAAATCGATAGGAATAATATAATACGACTAAAAATGATTGGACAAATATTAACAAACGTTGGAGACAAGGAGAAATCTTCTTATAAAATAGATGCAGCAACTGATAAGCCTTTAAGAAGTGTTGCTAAATCAGTTAGTTGGAGAATTATAGGAACTTTAGATACCATTTTAATTTCTTGGTTAATTACAGGAGAATTAAGTTTAGCTTTTTCAATTGGTTCAGTAGAGCTCGTAACAAAAATGGTTTTATACTTTTTTCATGAGCGTTTTTGGAATTCCATAAAATGGGGTAGATAAAAGAAAGCATGATGATTAAACAAGAAGAAATAAATAAGCTTAATAGTCAATTTAAAGAAGCAAAACCATCTGAAATTATTAAAAAAGCATTTGAGCTTAGCGGTGATGCAGTGGTGACAACTAATTTCAGACCCTATGAAGCAGCCATTTTGTATGCTGTGAATGCAGTAAAACCAAATATTCCTGTGGTTTGGTGTGATACAGGTTATAACACACCACAAACTTACCAACACGCCAATAAAGTCATTGAAGATTTAAAATTGAATGCGTTTCTGTATGTTCCAAAACAAACGTCTGCACATAGAGATGTGGTTATGGGAATTCCAAGTATTGATGCTCCAGAACATGAATTGTTTACAGAACAAGTAAAGTTAGAGCCGTTTAAACGTGCTATGGAATTTCACAAACCAAAAGTGTGGTTCACTAATTTACGACAAGGGCAAACAGCTTTTAGAAATAGCATTGGTATTTTTAGTGTTAGTAAAGAAGGGGTTTTAAAAGTAAGTCCTTTTTATTATTGGTCTGATGCAGATTTGGATGTGTATTTAGAGGAACATACGTTACCCAACGAGTTTAAGTATTTTGACCCAACAAAAGCATTAGAAAATAGAGAGTGTGGTTTACATGCTTAAAAAAGTTTACAGTTGCAGTCGCAGTAGACAGTAATAAAAAAATAAAATTAAAACAACAATATTCTTACATTACCCAAGTAAGAATTCCTCCCCTTCGGGGAGGTTAGGAGGGGCTTATTATGAATAAAGATACATCAAACATAAATTCGCTTGAAAACGAAGCCATTTATATCATGAGAGAAGTGGCGGCACAATTTGAAAAACCTGTGTTGTTATTTTCAGGAGGAAAAGATTCCATAACTTTAGTAAGATTAGCAGTAAAGGCATTTTATCCGGCAAAAATACCGTTTCCATTAATGCATATTGATACGGGTCATAATTTTCCTGAAACCATTGAATTTAGAGATAGATTGGTGGAAGAATTAGGATTGGAATTAATTATTAGAAATGTACAGGATTCTATAGATCAAGGAAAAGTAAAAGAAGAATCTGGAAGATATTCAAGCAGAAATCAACTTCAAACAACCACACTTTTAGATGCTATTGAAGAGTTTAAGTTTGACGCTTGTATTGGCGGTGCGCGTCGTGATGAAGAAAAAGCCAGAGCTAAAGAGCGTATTTTTTCTGTTCGAGATGATTTTGGTCAATGGGATGAAAAAAACCAACGTCCGGAATTATTTGATATGTTAAATGGGCAAATTGATTTAGGACAAAATGTGCGTGTTTTCCCAATTTCAAACTGGACAGAATTGGATGTTTGGTCATACATTGAACAAGAAGAAATTGAGATTCCATCTATATATTTTGCACACACAAGAAAAGTTTTTTTAAGAGATGGCCTTATTTGGTCACATTCTGATTATGTATATCAAGAAGAAGATGAAGAAATTTTAGAACGTGTTGTTAGATTCAGGACTGTGGGTGATATGAGTTGTACGGCAGCAGTATTCTCCGAAGCATCAGATATTGCAACGGTGGTTCAAGAAATTAGAGATTCCACCATATCAGAACGTGGTGCACGAATAGATGATAAACGTTCAGAAGCAGCTATGGAAAAACGTAAGCAACAAGGGTATTTTTAATCCCCCTAGCCCCCAAAGGGGGAACTCGCAAGTTTGCGAATATGAAATCCTTCAAGGTTTTAAAATCTTGTAGATGTGAAAAGATAAAAGAATAAAAACAAATTTTAAAATATAACCCGTACAAACTCCCTCTCCAAAGGAGAGGGTTGGGGAGAGGCCATGGAAGTATTAAAAATTGCAACAGCAGGAAGTGTAGATGATGGAAAAAGCACCTTAATTGGTAGAATACTTTACGACACCAAATCATTAACAACAGATAAGTTAGAAGCTATTGAAAAAACCAGTAAGCAAAAGGGTTATGATTATCTTGATTTTTCATTAGCAACGGATGGATTAGTGGCTGAAAGAGAACAAGGCATCACCATTGATGTTGCGCATATTTATTTTTCAACAGCTAAAAAAAGTTACATCATTGCAGATACACCGGGACATGTTGAATATACAAGAAACATGGTAACCGGGGCTTCAACATCACAAGCCTCAGTCATATTAATAGATGCAAGGAAAGGAGTTATTGAGCAAACCAATCGTCATTTTTTTATCAATAACCTTCTTCGTATAAAAGATGTTGTAGTGACTATTAACAAAATGGATTTGGTAGATTATTCAGAAGATGTTTATAATAAAATTAAAGCAGATTTTTCTGAATTGATGAGCAAAAGAGATTATCAAGATCAAAAAATAACGTTTATTCCGGTAAGTGCTTTAAAAGGTGACAATGTAGTAAACAGATCTAAAAACATGCCTTGGTATCAGGGTCAAAGTTTATTGGAACATTTAGAAGAATTGGATAAAAAAGATATTTATAACATAGGAACACCTAGATTTCCGGTGCAATTTGTCATTCGTCCCAAAACGGAAGAATTTCATGATTTTAGAGGTTATGCAGGTAAAGTTTATGGTGGTGAATTAAGTGTGGGAGATGACGTTGTTGTATTGCCATCACAAACTAAATCTAAAATAAAAGATATTTTTTTCTATGATCAAAAATATCAAACAGCTTCTAGACGCTCATCAGTAACTATTACTTTGGAAAATGATATTAATGTAAGCAGAGGTGATATGATTGTGAAAGATGGCGATTTACCAACTATTGATAAGCAATTTACCGCCAATATTTGCTGGATGGATTCAAACCAATTAACAACGGGTGGAAAATATATTGTTCAGCATGGAATAAATAAAGTATTAGCAAAAGTTGATAAAATTCACCATAAAATAAATCCGGATTATTCAGGTATAGAAACGGATGTAACAGGATTAAATGTGAATGATATAGCACAAGTGACTTTTAAATTAAACAAGCCAATTTTTTATGATCAGTTTAAAAATCACAGAACAAATGGATCCTTTATTTTAATAGATACACAAACAAATAGCACTGTTGGAGCAGGGTTTATTCAATAAATAAGTTAATAAGTTAGAAAGTTGAAAAGTTAAAAGCATTTTACTTTTCAACTTTAAAACTTTCAACTTTAAAACTTAATTAAAAATGCAAAGTTTTAGAACGGAAATAGAAAATCCTATTGTCGAAAGGGATATCATTGAATTGGCCAAAAAAATTGAGCTGTTCAATACGGGTAGAATCGACGAAGAAAAATTCAGAAGCCTTCGTTTAGCTCGTGGGGTTTACGGGCAACGTCAAGAAGGTGTTCAAATGATTCGTATTAAATTGCCTTACGGAAAAGTGTTTTCCAATCAATTACGAAGAATTGCCGATGTTTCTGACGAATATTCTCGTGGTCGTTTGCATATTACTACACGTCAAGACATACAAATTCATTTTGTGGATTTAAACAGGACACCAGAGCTTTGGGCCGATTTAGAAAAGGATGGCGTAACCCTAAGGGAAGCCTGCGGTAATACGGTGAGAAATGTAACCGCTTCTGAAACGGCGGGTATAGATGTCAACGAGCCTTTTGATGTGTCACCATATGCAGACGCATTATTTCGTTTCTTTTTAAGAAATCCTATTTGTCAGGAAATGGGCAGAAAGTTTAAAGTATCATTTTCTTCATCTGATGAAGATACAGGACTTTCATACATGCATGATTTGGGATTTATTGCGAAAATTGAAAACGGAGTTCGAGGTTTTAAAGTGATGCTTGGTGGTGGATTGGGTTCTCAACCGCGCCATGCAGATGAGTTATATGGTTTTTTGCAAGCTGATAAAATTATTCCGGTAATGGAAGGGGTTTTAAGGATTTTTGATCGTCATGGTGAAAGAAGAAGCAGAGCCAAAGCCAGAATTAAATTCTTAATCAAAGATATTGGTGTAGAGGCATTTAAAGAATTGGTTGAAACAGAACAAAATGCCATCGAATTTAAATCTGTAGCAATTGATTTTGAATCCTATGTACCATCAAAACCTGTGTCAATTAAAACTCCAAAAGTTAATATAAAAGACAAAAAAGCCTTTGAAACCTGGAAGGCTACTAATATTATCCCTCAAAAACAAGCGGGGTATGTAGCTATTGGTATTAAAGTGCTTTTAGGTGATTTTTATACTGATAAAGCCAGATTGTTAGCCGATTTGGTTGAAAATTACGCTGCCGGTGAAATACGTTTATCATTGCGTCAAAATATTTTAATTCCATTTGTTAGGGAAGATTTAGTGCCGTTTTTTTATTTAGAATTAGATAAACTTGGTTTTGCTGAGGCGGGATATAATAAGGCCGTTGATATTACGGCTTGCCCAGGAACGGATACCTGTAATTTGGGGATTGCAAGTAGTACCGGTATCGCTGCAGAATTAGAGCGCGTTATAAAAACAGAATACCCACAATATTTGAATAATAATGATTTAGTTATAAAAATTAGTGGATGTATGAATGCCTGTGGACAACATACCATGGCTAATATTGGGTTTCAAGGTATGTCAGTCCGAACTCCCGATAAATTAGTAGCACCAGCGTTGCAGGTATTATTAGGTGGTGGAAATTTAGGTAACGGCAACGGACTTTTTGCTGATAAAGTTGTAAAAATCCCTAGCAGAAGAGGCCCTGATGCATTGCGAACTATTTTAAATGATTTTGAAGCAAATGCGCAAGGCAAAACATTTGTTGAGTATTATAAAATAACTGGAGAACGCTATTATTATGACCTTTTAAATAGTCTTCAGGACGTAACCAATTTAACACAAGCAGATTTTATTGATTGGGGAACCGATAAAAAATATGAAAAAGCCATTGGTGTTGGTGAATGTGCAGGTGTTGTCATTGATTTGATTTCGACCTTATTTTTAGAAAGCGAAGAAAAAATTGAAGATGCCAAAACGTCTTTTGATGATAAGGTGTATTCAAGCGCTATTTATCAGGCCTATAGTTCTATGGTAAATTCGGCAAAAGCGCTGTTACTTTCAGAAAATATAAGCACCAATACTCAGGCAGGTATTATAAGTCAGTTTGAAGAAACCTTTATTTCTAGCGGAAAATTAAATTTAGGGGTTTCTTTTTCAGATTTAATATATCAATTAAGAGAGTTTGCACCAACTCAAGAATTTGCATCAAAATATATTGAAAATGCCAATCAGTTTTTAGAAAAAGTGAGGGCATTTAGAGAAGCAGAAAATAAGCTTGAAAACAAAGCAGTTTAAAATTGTATTCATTTGGTTGCAAATGAATTAAAAAGATGAACAATAAAAAAAATATTTATAACGATAATCCAATTCCTCCTTCGGGGGTTAAGGGGCGACTAACCGTTGTTGGTGCAGGACCGGGCGATCCGGAGCTCATTACGCTTAAAGCCATAAAAGCCATTGAATCTGCTGATGTTATTTTGTATGACGCATTAATAAATGTAGAATTATTAGTATATGCATCTCCAAAGGCTGAAATCATTTTTGTAGGCAAACGAAAAGGTTGTTATGCATTTCAACAAGATCAAATTAATGAACTTATTGTAAGCAGGGCTAAAAGTCATGGCCATGTTGTAAGGTTAAAAGGTGGGGATCCTTTTATTTTTGGTAGAGGCGCTGAAGAGATTGATTATGTGAAACCATTTGGTATTGAATCTTATGTGGTTCCTGGAATTTCATCAGCTTTTGCAGTACCGGCATATCAAGGAATTCCATTAACAAAACGAGGGGCTTCAGAAAGTTTTTGGGTCATTACTGGCACTACAAAATTGCATCAACTATCCAATGATATCCTTTTAGCTGCGCAATCAACAGCAACCGTTGTCATTCTAATGGGAATGGGTAAATTGAATGAAATAGTAGAGGTATTTAAATCACAAAACAAACATGATGAGCCAATTGCAATTATTCAAAATGGCACAACCGTACATGAAAAAGTGGGTTATGGAACCATTAACAATATTGTTGAAGTGGTAGCAGAAAAACAATTAGCATCTCCAGCCATTATTGTTATTGGCGAAGTTGTAAAAGAGCGGGTTCAATTAACATCAATTTATAAAGAATTAGCTCATAATTCATGAGAAAAGAAGATGTAAATATTAGTGATATGAGTGAGCAAGTTCCCCCTTCAGGGGTTAGGGGGCTTGGAGAAAGAAACAATTTATATCCTATTTTTATAAAGCTAAACAATCTTAAAGCACTTATTGTTGGAGGAGGAAAAGTGGCTGAGGAAAAACTATCATTTATATTAAAATCAAGTCCAGATGCCCATATAACCATGGTGTCACCCATGTTTAAGGAAGAAACTTTAGAACTGGCGAAAAAAGGCGATGTCACGTTAATAAAAAAGAGATACAATAAAAAATTTTTAAAAGGGAAACACATAGTTATTGCAACAACTAATGTTCCAAAAGTGAATGTTAAAGTGTATCATAATTGTAGAAAAAGAAACATTTTAGTAAATGTTGCAGATAATCCACCGTATTGTGATTTTTATATGGGAGGCATTGTTACTAAAGGTAATGTGAAAGTAGCAATTTCGACTAACGGAAAATCGCCAACAACTGCCAAACGATTACGTCAGTTTTTTGAAGATGTCATTCCAGAAAATGTGGATGATTTAGTTAAAAATTTAAATAAATATAGAAAAACAATTAAAGGGGATTTCGAAGAAAAAGTAGAAACGCTCAACGAATTTACCAAAGGATTAATTGCAAAGAAAGAATCTTAAAAATGATTAAAACAGATATACTAATAATAGGGGCAGGACCAATAGGGCTATTTACAGTTTTTGAAGCAGGATTGTTAAAACTGAAGTGTCATCTAATTGACGCGTTACCACAACCAGGTGGTCAATGTTCTGAGATATACCCTAAAAAACCTATTTATGATATTCCCGGTTTTCCAGAAATATTGGCGGGTGATTTAACAAAAAATCTTTTAGAGCAAGGCAAGCAATTTAAACCAGGTTTTACACTGGGTGAACGTGCTGAAACTATTGAAAAATTAACTGATGGAACTTTTATTGTAACCACTAATAAAGGCACAAAACACCATACGCCTGTAGTTGCTATTGCTGGAGGACTGGGTTCTTTTGAACCAAGAAAACCATTGATTGAAAACATGGCATTCTTTGAAGAAAAGGGTGTTGAGTATTTTATTAAAGACCCTGAAGTTTATAGAAATAAAAAAGTGGTTATTTCTGGCGGAGGAGATTCTGCTTTAGATTGGAGTATATTTTTAGCTGATATAGCTTCAGAAGTAACGCTTATTCACAGAAGAAATGAATTCAGGGGTGCTTTAGATTCAGTAGAAAAAGTAGGTGAATTAAAACTTTTAGGAAAGATTAATGTAATGACACCATCAGAAGTAACCGCCCTTCATGGTCATAAAAGATTAGAGCGTGTAACAGTTACTAAGGGGCATGAAAAAATAGAACTGGAAACAGATCATTTTATTCCGTTATTTGGATTGTCTCCAAAATTAGGTCCCATAGGTGATTGGGGGTTAGAAATAGAAAAAAATGCTATTAAAGTTGATCATACATTAAATTATCAAACCAATATTCCGGGCATTTTTGCCATAGGCGATGTGAATATCTATCCTGAAAAATTAAAATTGATTCTTTGCGGGTTTCATGAAGCAACCCTAATGTGTCAAGCGGCTTATAGAATTATCAATCCGGGTAAAAAACATGTGTTAAAGTATACCACCGTAAGTGGGGTAGACGGTTTTGACGGAACACGCAAAGAAGCTCCAAAAGCAGTTATACAATCTATACCATAAAAATTATTAATTGTGTAATTTTGCGACGTTATTAGTGCTACTTAACCATGATAAATTATAATATACGTTTAAAGGAAGTTATAAAAACATTTACCAAACGATTGTTTTATAACTTGTTTGATGAACAATTTGAAGAAACGGTTTTCTTAAAAAAGACTTTTTTGGAAATTACTTCAAAATTAGATATAAAAGAAAGAGAACGAATTTGGAATGAATTTCAAGATCAGTTTTTAACTATTAGGGAAAAATTAAATTTAGACGCTCTGTCGTTTTTAAAAAATGATCCTGCTTCAACCTGTATTGAGGAAGTTTATTTAGCCTATCCAGGGTTTTATGCCATTTCAATTTACAGATTAAGTCATCAATTATATCTTTTAAAAGTTCCGATTATGCCAAGAATGATGAGCGAATATGTGCATGGCGTTACAGGTATTGACATTCATCCGGGAGCAACTATTGGGGAGTCTTTTTTTGTTGACCACGGGACCGGAATTGTCATTGGTGAAACTTCTATTATAAAAAATAATGTGAAAATATTTCAAGGGGTTACCTTAGGAGGTCTTCAGGTGAAAAAGAGCATGCAGTCTTCCAAACGTCATCCAACTATTGAAGAAAATGTGACCATTTATGCAAATGCTACTATTTTAGGTGGCGATATAGTCATAGGTGCAAATAGCACCATTGGTGCCAATGTTTGGATTACACAATCAGTTCCTGAAAATTCATTAGTCACCTATCAAACAGAAATTAAAATCAGACCAAAAAACAATGGCATCCATTAAAGGAATCTTAAATCAAATAGGAAACACGCCGCTTGTTGAAGCCTCTCATCTGGTTTCAAAAAAAGGGGTCAAGCTCTATTTAAAATTAGAAGGGAATAACCCTGGAGGAAGTGTTAAAGACCGTGCTGCTTTTAATATGATTAATGAAGCCATAAAAAGAGGCGATATAAAAAAAGGTGGTTATTTGGTTGAAGCAACCAGTGGAAATACGGGAATTGCATTAGCATTTATTGCAAATCTTTTTGGTTTGAATATGGTTTTAATTATGCCAGAAAACTCAACTGAAGAACGTGTAAAAACCATGCGTGCATATGGTGCTGAGGTTATTTTAACACCAGCTGAAATTGGTATTGAAGGGTCAAGGGATTTAGCCTTTCAACTGCGTGATGAAAAAGGATATACCTTGCTCAATCAATTTGAAAATGATGATAACTGGAGGGCTCATTATAAAACAACAGGTCCTGAGATTTGGAGAGATACCAATGGTGAAATCACACATTTTGTTTCGGCTATGGGAACGACCGGAACCATTATGGGAGTTTCGACTTATTTGAAGGGGAAAAACAAAAATATCACGATTGTTGGTGCACAACCGGAAGATGGAGCTAAAATACCAGGTATCAGAAAATGGTCTCCAGATTATATTCCCAAATTTTTTGACCGGTCAAAAGTAGATCTCGTCATTGAATTGAGTGAACAAGATGCTAAAACCATGACACAACGATTGGCGAAAGAAGCAGGCATTTTTGCAGGAATGAGCAGTGGTGGATGTGTTCATAGTGCATTAAAAATTGCAGAATCTATGGATAAAGGTGTTATAGTGGCTATTATTTGCGATAGAGGAGACCGTTATTTGTCGTCAAACTTATTCGAATAAAAGCATACAATTTTTATCAATTTAATGCGAATAAAAAAAATATTGTTAGTATTTTTGTTCGCTAGTTCATTAACGTATTAATATAGTTATCAAGAAAGGCAGAGGGAATAGAACCTGTGAAGCCTTGGCAACCCTTTATTCTTTTAAAGAAGGTGCTACGTTCTACTAATATTCTAATGGAATGTTGGAAAGATAACGAAAAGTGTTTTTTACTTTTCTTGATGATATATTGATATAAAGAATATCAAAATGTCAAACATAAAACAAGCTTTACAAGACCGTATTTTAATACTTGATGGTGCCATGGGTACGATGCTTCAACGCTATAAATTTACTGAAGAAGATTTTAGAGGCGAACGTTTTAAAGATTATCCGTCACCGTTGCAAGGAAATAATGACCTTCTTTCCATTACACAACCTCAAGCCATAAAAGATGTGCATGCAAAATATTTTGAAGCAGGTGCTGATATTGTTGAAACCAATACGTTTTCAGGGACTACCATTGCCATGGCAGATTATCACCTGGAAGATTTGGTGTATGAATTGAATTTTCAATCGGCTAAAATAGCCAGAGAAGTTGCTGATGCATTTACCTTAAAGGAACCTCATAAACCTCGTTTTGTAGCAGGCTCCATTGGACCCACAAACAAAACAGCAAGCATGTCGCCAGATGTAAATGACCCCGGATATAGAGCCGTTTCTTTTGATGAATTACGAATTGCTTACAAACTACAAGTAGAAGCATTGATTGATGGAGGCGTTGATATTTTATTGGTAGAAACCGTGTTTGATACCTTGAATGCCAAAGCAGCTTTATTTGCAATTGAAGAGGTGAAAGATGAAAGAGGTATAGATATTCCAATTATGTTGAGCGGAACAATTACAGATGCTTCTGGAAGAACTTTATCAGGGCAAACAGCTGAGGCATTTTTAATTTCAGTATCACATATTCCATTATTATCGGTAGGATTTAATTGTGCTCTGGGAGCTAATTTATTGCAGCCACACTTAGAAGCCATTGCCAATAAAACGGACTTTGCTATTTCAGCACACCCTAATGCCGGATTGCCAAATGCTTTTGGAGAGTATGACGAATCTCCTGAAGAAATGGGTGAACAGATTGAAGAATATTTAAAAAAAGATTTAATCAATATTATTGGAGGCTGTTGCGGCACCACCCCAGAACATATAAAAGTGATTGCTGAAATAGCGGCTAAATACAAACCTAGAAAAATATTAGAGACCGTTTAATTATGATTCTTGAAGTAGCAACCTTACATATAAAAACAGGGCTTTCAAAAGATTTTGAAAAAAGTTTTCATAAAGCACAAAAGATAATAGCTTCCATGAAAGGATATATTTCTCATGAATTAAAGAAATGTATTGAGCAAGAAGATAAGTACATTTTATTAGTGAATTGGGAAACGATTGAAGACCATGAAATAGGGTTTAGAAAATCAAAAGAATATCAAGTCTGGAAGGCGTTATTGCACCATTATTATGAACCATTTCCAATAGTAGAGCATTATAAATAATGAAAAATAAAGTAGAAGGTAATCCAAATAAAAAAGCCTCTTCCCTTTGGGGAGAGGTTGGAGTGGGGCAAAAATACTTGCACTTATCAGGATTAGAACCATTAATTCTAAATAAAAACAGCAATTTTATTAATGTTGGTGAACGTACTAACGTAGCTGGTTCTCGTAAGTTTTTAAGATTGATTAAAGACGAGAAATTTGATGAAGCATTGGATATTGCACGTCATCAGGTAGATGGTGGGGCACAAATAATTGACATTAATATGGACGATGGTCTTATTGATGGAAAGGAATCCATGGTTCGATTTTTAAATTTAATTGCTGCTGAACCTGATATTTGCAGAGTACCCATCATGATTGATAGTTCTAAATGGGAGATTATTGAAGCAGGTTTAAAAGTAGTACAAGGTAAATGCGTTGTGAATTCCATTTCATTAAAAGAAGGTGAAGAAAAATTTATATGGGAGGCTAAACAAATTAAACGTTACGGAGCTGCAGTGATTGTCATGGCATTTGACGAGGTTGGTCAAGCGGATAATTATGATAGAAGAATAGAGATTGCTAAACGTTCTTATAAAATATTGGTGGACATTGTCCACTTTCCTTCAGAAGATATAATTTTCGATTTAAATATATTTCCGGTGGCCACGGGAATGGATGAGCATAAAAGAAATGCCATTGATTTTATTGAAGCCACACGCTGGGTACGTCAAAATTTGCCCAATGTAAGTGTGAGTGGTGGTGTTAGTAATGTGTCATTTTCATTTAGGGGAAATGATGGTGTTCGTGAAGCCATGCACTCCGTGTTTTTATATCACGCCATTCAAGCGGGCATGAATATGGGAATTGTAAATCCGGCACTTTTAGAGGTTTATGATGACATTCCTAAGGATTTATTGGAACGTGTTGAAGATGTTATTTTAAATAGAAGAGATGACGCCACCGAACGATTATTGGACTTTGCTGAAACCGTTAAAGGGTCTAAAGTTGAAAAAGGATTGGATTTATCATGGCGAGAAAACCCGATTCAGGATCGTATTACACATGCTTTGGTAAAAGGCATTGATGCCTTTATCATTGAAGATGTGGAAGCTGCAAGACAACAAGCTGAAAAGCCGATTGATGTCATTGAAGGACATTTAATGATTGGAATGAATGTGGTTGGCGATTTATTTGGTGCAGGAAAAATGTTCTTGCCTCAGGTTGTGAAATCAGCGCGCGTCATGAAAAAAGCAGTTGGCTATTTAAATCCGTTTATTGAAGAAGCGAAAATAGCCCCTAAATCCCCAAAGGGGACTTTGTACTGGCAAACTGCTGATCCAATTTTATATGGATTGTTAAAGGAATTTGCCAAAACAATGAGAGACCAACCTAATGAAGCTGAAAGATTACTTTGGCAGATTTTGAGTGGAAAAAAATTGGATGGATGTAAGTTTAGAAGACAACATATTATAGGTGATTATATTGCAGATTTTATATGCTTAAAAACTAATTTGATTATTGAAGTAGATGGATTGATTCATCAATTGCCTGAAAATAAAACTTCTGATGAAGCTCGCACAAAATGGCTTGAAGGTGAAGGGTACCGTGTTATTAGATTCACAAATAAAGAAGTGTTATTAAATCTTGACGCAGTTATAGAAGAAATAAAAGAAGCATTGCTTGCTCCCCCATTGGGGGTTGGGGGGCTAGAACCCATTGGGAAAGTTTTGATGGCAACTGTAAAAGGAGATGTGCATGATATTGGTAAAAATATTGTAAGTGTAGTACTGGCTTGCAATAATTATGAAATAGTTGATTTAGGTGTTATGGTGCCCCCTGAAAAAATTATTGCTACGGCTAAAGAACAAAATGTTGATGTGATTGGTTTATCTGGTTTAATTACACCTTCGCTTGATGAAATGGTGTATTTGGCAAAAGAAATGGAGCGGCAAAATTTTACAGTTCCATTGCTTATTGGAGGTGCTACAACTTCAAAAGCACATACAGCGGTTAAAATAGATACACAATATAAGCATGCAGTAGTTCATGTGAATGATGCCTCAAGAGCAGTGACGGTTGTTGGTGATTTGTTAAATAAAAAAACAACCAAAACCTACGTCACGGCCATGAAAAAAGATTATAATGAGTTTCGGGAGAAATTTTTAAAGCGAGGAAAAACAAAAGATTATATTTCTATCCTTGAAGCCAGAAAAAGAAAATATAATATTGATTGGAATACCTCTAAGATTATAAAACCAAAAGAATTGGGAATTCAAGTTTTAGAACAATTAAGTCTAAAAGAATTAGTACCCTTTATTGATTGGAGTCCGTTTTTTAGAAGTTGGGACTTACATGGCAAGTATCCAGACATTTTAACCGATAAGGTTGTTGGTGAACAAGCTACCACTATGTTTAATGAAGCGCAAACCATGATTAGTGAAATAATTGCAAAGCAATTATTAAAACCAAAAGCTATTTTTGGACTATTTGAAGCCAATACGGTTCATGATGATGATATTTCCATTCAGAAAAAAGGAAAAGAAATCACGGTATTTAGGACCTTGCGTCAGCAATTAAGTAAAAGAGATGGTATTCCTAATATAGCGTTAGCAGATTTTATTGCTCCTAAAGAAACCGGAGTGACAGATTATATGGGAGCGTTTTGCGTGGCTATTTTTGGAGCTCAGGAATTGGCAACTTCCTTTAGAGAAAAAGAGGACGATTACAGTGGTATTATGGCGCAGGCCATTGCCGATAGATTTGCAGAAGCGTTTGCCGAATATTTACACAAACAAGTACGAACCAAACATTGGGGGTATGCTGCAGATGAAACCCTTTCAAATGAGGATTTAATTAAAGAAAGTTATAAAGGTATTCGTCCGGCTCCAGGGTATCCCGCATGTCCGGATCACTTAGAAAAGGAAACTATTTGGAGTTTACTTGATGTTGAAAATAGAATTGGTGTAACCCTTACCGAGAGTATGGCTATGTGGCCTGCGGCGGCTGTTTCGGGTTATTATTTTGCAAATCAAGAAGCAAAGTATTTTGGTTTAGGAAAAATCACTGAAGATCAAGTTATTGATTTTGCTGTTAGAAAAGGGATTTCTAATGAAAAAGCTCGAAAATGGTTGCATCCTACGATTGCAGATGATTAAAATATTAGGTCATTACGAGGAGGGCACGACGAAGTAATCTTTCAAAATTATTGTGATTGCTTCAATACTTTCGCAATGACGATTATAAAAATATAAAAAATGAAATCTGAATTTATTGAATTAACATTGGGAAGTTACATAATTTCACACGGTTATAATGCCAAGAATAAAGAAATGATGGAACACATTCCGTCAGAAAAATTTTCGAAGAAAATAATTCCTGTTTCCAGAATAAAATCGATTAGTGAAAAATATATTTTGACAGATTATGTAGATGGACGATGGATTTATTGGGAATATGAAGAAGATTATAATGAGTTGAAAAAACTGTTGGTGTAGCCCGCGTTAGCGATTGCAGCGGCATCCTTTTTACCATAATAAATAGACGTCATTACGAGGAGGGACGACGACGTAATCTCATCAGATAAAGAGATTGCCACAGAATGTTAGAAATTTTCATCGCAATAGCGTAAAAAGATATAGCGAAAAGCGCGACCCTTGTGGTAACGCCAAAAAAAGAAATATTAAAAAAGATACTGAAATAAATTCAGCATACATGAAAGTAACGGAACACATAAAAAAAGCCAACGGCAAAACATTGTTTTCTTTTGAAATTATTCCGCCTCAAAAAGGGCGAAATATTCAAGAATTATATGATAATATTGACCCATTAATGGAGTTTAATCCGCCATTCATTGATGTCACGACTTCCAGAGAAGAATATGTGTATATTGATAAAGGCGAAGGGCTTTTAGATAGAAAAATTACGCGCATGCGACCAGGAACTGTAGGCATTTGCGCCGCTATAAAACACAAGTATAATGTGGATACCATTCCGCATGTATTGTGTGGTGGATTTACCAAAGAGGAAACGGAATATTTGTTGGTTGATTGCCATTATTTAGGTATTGATAATGTGATGGCTTTAAGAGGCGATGCCATGAAACACCAAAAATATTTTGAGCCAACCAAAGGGGGCCATACTTATGCTACGGAATTAGTTGCTCAAATGAAAGATTTAAACGCTGGTAAATATTTACATGAAGTTATTGAATCAGACTATAAAACAAATTTTTGCATTGGTGTTGCCGGGTATCCTGAGAAACATTTGGAAGCGCCTTCATTAACCAATGATTTAAAGCGATTAAAAGAAAAAGTGGATGCCGGCGCTGATTATATTGTGACTCAAATGTTTTTTGATAACGGGAAATTTTTTGATTTTGTTGAAAAGGCAAAACAAGCAGGAATCCATGTTCCAATTATTCCGGGGATAAAACCAATTGCTGTAAAAAAGCATTTGCAGTTATTACCACAGGTTTTCAAAATAGATTTACCAGAAGCTTTAATTAGCGAAGTTGAAAAATGTAGAACCAATAATGACGTGCGTCAAGTTGGTATAGATTGGGCGGTTCAACAATCAAAAGAATTACAAAAGGCAGGGATTCCGGTTTTGCATTTTTATTCCATGGGAAAAAGTGATAACATAAAAGCCATTGCATCACAGATATTTTAATAATTCTTATACTTTTGTGAAACAATACAACCATTAATGAGGCTATTTTTTTTCTGTATGTTAAGTGTTTTTACAACACTTGTATTTTCACAAGAAAATCAGCAATCATCTTATCTGGATGTTAATTATTTTAAAGGAAATATTGCTTTACATAATAATGATATTCTTCATTTAATAAAAGGGCATCCTGAAGGTGTTATTTTAAGTTATAACAAAAAAACATTTGGGTATAATTCATGGGAGCAACGTTTTAATTATCCGGAATATGGTGTGTCTTTCATATATCAGGATTTTAAAAATGATGTTTTAGGAAATAATTATTCTCTGTATGGGCATTATAATTTTTATTTTTTAAAACGAAATATCATGTTTCGTATTGGTCAAGGTTTAGCCTTTACTACAAATCCGTACGATAAGGAATCAAATTACAGAAATAATGCCTTTGGCTCAAAAATTATGAGCAGTACCTATATGATGCTTAATTATAAAAAGGAACAACTTTTTGATCAGTTTGGTTTGCAGGCCGGTTTTTCATTTATACATTATTCAAATGCAAATATAAAAGCGCCAAATACAAGCATAAATTCTATTACTTTAAATCTTGGGGTTACTTATAATTTGGAAAAAGTAGATCCGGAATTTATCATAGCCGACAGCACTCAAACAAATACAAAATTTACTCAACCCATTAAATACAATCTTGTTTTTAGAAGCGGTATTAATGAAAGTGATATAGTAGGGAGTGGTCAATTTCCATTTTATATTGTTTCGGCGTATGCCGATAAACGTTTCAACCAGAAAAGTGCCTTACAGTTTGGCGCAGATGTGTTTTTTTCAAATTTTTTAAAGGAATATATTTACTACCGGTCCGTTTCTTTTCCCGAAGAGCCTACTTCTGGTAATGAAGATTATAAGCGTGTCGGATTAGTTGTTGGCCATGAGTTGTTTGTTAATAACACGTCCTTAGTAACACAGATAGGATATTATGTTTATTATCCATTTGATTTTGAAGGAAGAACCTACTTTAGAATAGGTTTAAAACATTATTTTGGAAAGAAATGGTTTGGGGCTTTGACCTTAAAAACACATGCAGCAAAAGCTGAAGCCGTTGAATTTGGTATAGGGGTAAGATTATGAAAACTGTCATTCCTGTGAAAGCAGGAATCTTATAAATTTAAATTTAAAATAACTAATGGATTCCTGTTTTCGCAGGCATGACAAAAAATGAAAAACGTATTATTCATAGCTTTAATTATAGTAATGACTTCATGTAATAGTGAAAATGCGAGTGATTGCTTTCAAACATCGGGGCCCATGATTCAGCAGGAAATCACATTAGATGTTTTTGATAAAATTTTGGTGAATCGGGATGTTGCTTTGATTCTTAAAGAAGGTAGTCCTCAAAACGTCATTATAGAAACCGGTGAAAATTTAATGAATGATGTTGAAGCCATTGTAGTTGACGGTAAATTGATTTTATCAGACAATAATTCATGTAATTATGTGCGTGATTATGGCATCACCAAAATATATGTTACCGCTCCTAATATTACAGAAATAAGAAGTTCAACCCAATATGATGTTAGCTCAGATGGTGTGTTAACCTATCCTAACTTAACTATTTTATCTGAAGACTATAATGAACCAGATACCTTTACCGTTGGCAATTTTAATCTGGAAATTGATAATTTGAGCCTTCATGTGGTATTTAATAATTTATCAAATTGCTTCATTTCAGGAAAAACAGATAATTTAAATATAACTTTTGCAGCGGGTTTATCCAGATTTGAAGGAAGAAACCTCATGGCTCAAAAGGTGAATGTATGGAACCGGAGTTCAAATGATATGATTGTTAATCCACAACAAGAAATAACAGGAAAAATATCGGGAACCGGTAATGTGATTTGTGTAAATCGTCCACCCATTGTTGACGTTGAAGAACAATATAAAGGGCGACTAATTTTTGAGTGATTAATTACTTGTCAATTCCCTAAACAAACTTTCTAAACTAGCATTTTTCTGGTTAAGCTGTAAAATTTTCAACTGATTGTCATGTGCAAAATCAAAGACATGAGATCGCATATCCTCTGAGGTACTAAAAGTAATTTCATATACAAATCCATGTGTATTTGTAACGGTTTTAACTTTCGGCAACTTCTTTAAAAAAGCATCTTCAACTCTATAATCAAACTCCACTATTACGGTTTGCTCTTTACCATCATGGAGTTCATGCAATTTTTTATCAGCAATAATATTCCCTTTATTTATAATGATTACCCGGTCACACATGGCTTCAACTTCTTGCATAATGTGCGTTGACAGAAAAATGGTTTTTGTTTTGCCAATGGTTTTTATCAGGTTTCTAATGTCAACCAACTGGTTTGGGTCTAATCCTGTTGTGGGTTCATCAAGTATTAAAACGTCTGGGTCATGTAGTAAAGCATTCGCTAATCCTACTCTTTGGCGGTATCCTTTTGAAAGCTGCCCTATTTTTTTATGAGATTCAGGAGACAATCCAGTGAGTTCAATGACTTCCTGAATTCGGGCTTTTGATACATTGAAAATCTGTGCGTTAAAGGCTAAATATTCTTTAACATACATATCTAAATACAACGGATTATTCTCCGGTAAATACCCAACGCTTTTTTGAACGTCCATAGTATTTTGATTCACATCAAAGTTATTTACTTTTACTTGACCTTCAGATGCTTGGATGAAAGTGGTTAAAATTTTCATCATCGTAGATTTTCCGGCGCCATTCGGACCTAAAAATCCAACAATTTCAGGTTTCCCTACCTTAAAAGATATATTATTTAGTGCTTTTTGGTTTCCATAAAGTTTTGAAACACCTTCTACCGCTATTGACATATTGAAATTCTTTACTCAAAAATAATGATTATATAATTTAAACGAGGCTTTGCCTTAATATCTTTAAAACTTTTAATTAAATAGTAAAAAAACGCAGGTTGTATTTTGATTTGTGGAAATATTATTTACTTTAGCCACACAATTATGAAAGCAACAAAAGGTTACACTTATTTTAACAACTGGTTTTATTTCTTTTTTAGCAAAGAAATCGGGACATTGTATGTGTAATTTATAATAAATAAATTTAATATAAGTCTCGATGGAAATCGGGACTTTTTTTATATGATAAAGACAGTAGCTATACAAGGAGTAAAAGGATCATTCCATCATATTGTGTCTCAACAATATTTCAATAAGCCGGTTGTGGCCATTGAATGTTTAACGTTTGACCGGGTTGTTGAATCGTTGGTAAGTGAGGAAAGCGATGCTGTTATTATGGCTTTAGAGAATTCTATTGCAGGCTCCATTATTCCTAATTACGCCTTAATTGATAAATATAATTTGCATATTGTTGGTGAGCATTATTTGGATATTCAGCATAATTTAATGGCATTGCCTAATCAAAGTATCATGAATATTAAAGAAGTTTATTCGCATCCTATGGCATTGTTGCAGTGTAAGGAGTTTTTCAGGGATTATCCTCATATTAAACTGGTAGAAGATAAAGATACTGCTGAAGTTGCAGAACGTATTCATAAACATCAATTAAAAAAGGTAGGCGCAATCGCAAGTGTTATGGCTTCTGAAATATTTGAATTAAATATTCTGGCTAAAAGTATTCAGTCCATAAAACATAATGAAACCCGTTTTGCGATTGTAAAACGTACAAATTCTGAAATTCCAGAGAATGAAATAAACAAAGCGTCTTTAAAATTTGAAACTGACCATAAACGAGGCAGTTTAGCAACCATATTAAATGTGATGAGCGATTGTAAATTGAATTTAACAAAAATTCAGTCGTTACCAATTATTGAAACCCCATGGAAATACGCGTTTTTTGTGGATGTTACTTTTGAAGATTATAAAGACTTTGCCAAGGCAAAAGCGGTGTTAAAAATCATGACTCTAGGATTAAAAATATTTGGTGAATACAAAAATGCAAAGTTATGATTGAAGTAGCCAACAGATTGCACACCGTTGAAGAATACTATTTCTCCAAAAAATTAAGAGAAGTCAATTTGCTTATTGCCAGTGGGAAACCTATTATAAATTTAGGTATTGGTAGCCCAGATATGCAGCCGCCACAAAAAGTAATTGATGCTATTACAAGCAGTTTTCAAGACCCCAATGCGCATAAATATCAAAGCTATCAAGGCTTACCAGAACTTAGGGATGCCATGGCAGCATTTTATAAAGATCACTTTAAAGTATCATTAAGTCCTGCAACAGAAATTTTACCATTAATGGGGAGTAAGGAAGGTATTATGCACATTTCCATGGCCTATTTAAATGAAGGGGATGAAGTTTTAATTCCGAATCCTGGTTATCCTACCTATGAATCTGTTACCAAATTAGTAGGGGCAAAACCCATTTTTTATGAATTGGACGCCAAAAATAATTGGTCGCCTGATTTAAAGGCAATATCCAAATTAGATTTAAGTAAAGTAAAAATAATGTGGGTAAATTATCCACATATGCCCACAGGAGCTTTGCCAAATACATATTTATTTGAAGAATTAGTGGCATTTGCAAAAAAGCATCATATTTTAATAGTGAATGATAATCCGTATAGTTTTGTTTTAAATGATAATCAACAAAGTATTTTAAGTGTTGCTGGCTCAAAAGAAGTTTGTTTGGAGCTCAATTCATTGAGCAAAACATTTAATATGGCAGGTTGGCGCGTTGGTATGGTGGTTGGAGATAGTTGTCATATCAGTAATATTTTAAAGGTGAAAAGCAATATGGATTCTGGTATGTTTTATGGCATTCAAAAAGGTGCTATTGAAGCATTAAAGTGTACAAAAATGTGGTTTGTAACCTTAAATAATGTATATCGTGAACGCAGAAATTTAGTATGGCAATTGGCAGATGCCTTAAATTGCACGTATGACAAACAAGCTACCGGACTTTTTGTTTGGGCTAAATTACCGGCACATTTAAAATCAGAAGAATTTATAGATAAAGTACTTAAAGACAATCATATTTTCATTACTCCAGGAACCGTTTTTGGAAGTAAAGGAGAAGGATATATCAGATTTTCGTTATGTGCTTCCACAGAAGTTTTAATAGAAGCAATTGCACGGGTAAAGTAGTTTGCAGTCGCAGTAAGCAAGTAGTGTTAAATAGTGAAATTAGTGTAACAGTTAATAATTCTTTCCTTAGGGAAGATGTCTCGAAGAGACAGATGGGCATGAAAAACATATACATAATAGGGGTTGGATTAATAGGTGGCAGCCTTGCTATAGATATTAAAAAGAAGAATCCAGAAGTGATTATTCATGGTATCAGTAGAAAGGAAACAACACTTGATGAGGCATTAGCACTTAAATTAATTGATAAAAAAGCAACTTTAGATGATGTTGATAAAGCTGATTTAGTAATTATATGCATTCCAGTGGATGCAACGGTAAATTTATTACCTGCAATTTTAGATAAGATCCCGGTTACAGGGCTGGTTATAGATGCAGGATCAACCAAGGAAGCCATTTGTAAAGCGGTTGAAAATCATCCAAAACGCAGAAATTTTTTAGCCATGCATCCTATTGCAGGTACTGAGCATTCAGGCCCTAGCGCAGCAATTAGCGGTTTGTTTGAAGGGAAAACAAATATTGTTTGTGAAGTTGAAAAAACAGCATTCAAGCTCCAGGAAAAAGCCTTAAAGTTAGTTATAGACATTGGGATGCGTATTCGCTATATGAATCCGGTTGCACATGATAAACACATTGCTTACGTATCGCATTTGTCGCACATTAGCTCATTTATGTTAGGTAAAACTGTCATTGATAAAGAGAAAAATGAACGTGATATTTTTGATATGGCTGGCAGTGGATTTGCATCAACCGTAAGATTAGCAAAAAGTTCACCCGAAATGTGGACACCTATTTTTAAACAGAATAAAGACAACGTTATTGAAACGTTAGAAGAATACATTAATAATCTCACTCAATTTAAAGACATGATGAGACAAAATGATTTTGATGCCATTTATAATGAGATGAAAAACGCCAATCACATAAAAGATATTTTAAAAGGAATCAATTAAAGTATAAGTAAACATTAAAATTAAAAACTAAATTAATAATTAAATAGATTTTTTCCCTTTGGGAAAATGTCTGAAAGACAAAAGGGCTATGGAAAACAAAAAAGAATTAAGAACCTGGTTAGATGATTTAAAATTAAATCACCCATTGGTCATTGCAGGTCCTTGCAGTGCTGAAACAGAAGAGCAAGTATTAAGAATTGCCAATGAACTGAAAGATACAGATGTTAGTTATTTTAGGGCTGGTATTTGGAAACCAAGAACACGTCCAGGAATGTTTGAAGGCGTAGGGTCTTTAGGATTAAAATGGCTGCAAAAAGTTAAAGCAGAAACTGGAATGAAAACCGCAACAGAAGTTGCCAATGCAGCACATGTAAAATTGGCTTTAGAACATGATATAGATTTATTATGGATTGGTGCCCGTTCAACAGTAAGTCCATTTATTGTGCAAGAAATAGCTGATGCTTTACGCGGAACTGATAAAATTGTATTAGTAAAAAATCCTGTAAACCCAGATCTGGCTTTATGGTTAGGCGCTGTTGAGCGTTTAGCAACAGCTGATATCAAGAAATTGGGAGTGATCCATAGAGGGTTTTCAACTTACGAAAAATCTAAATACAGAAATAATCCAGAATGGCAACTGGCTATAGAGTTGCAAACAAAATTCCCGGATTTACCAATAATAAATGATCCATCACATATCACAGGTAAACGTGATATGATTTTTGATGTATCTCAAACAGCATTGGATTTGAATTTTGATGGTTTGATGATTGAAACACATTTTGACCCTGAAAAGGCATGGAGTGATGCGTCTCAACAAGTAACGCCAAAAACATTAATTCAGATTATGAAGGATTTAAAAATTAGAAAAGAGACAGATCCAGAAGCCGAATTTAACAAATCCCTGAATAATTTAAGAGCTCAAATTGATGTGGTAGACAATCAAATTATTGATCTGCTAGGAAAACGTATGAAAGCTGCTGATGGAATTGGGGTACTTAAAAAGAAAAAAAACGTAGCTGTGTTACAAAGTAAACGTTGGAATGAAATTTTAGGTCATATGGTTTTGGAAGGAGAATCTAAAGGGTTGAGCGAAGAATTTATTTTGAAAATGTTTAAGGCCATTCATCAAGAGTCCATTAATCATCAAGAGAAGATTATCAATGGGTAAATAATAAAATAGGCTGTCTATAGTCAATATTTTCGAATTGTCAGGTTGAGCTTGTCGAAACCAATTTCAAAATATCAATAAATTGATATATTTTGACAAGCTTAATACGACCTCTCATCATAATTTTAAGACAGCCACTTTTATTTAATTTCATTAAAGATTTCTTTTAAAAATATAGCGTGTAATAAAAATGCCTTGTCCATCACCTTTACCACATTCGCTTTCCACAGCACTGGTAACAAAAGCTAATTCCCAGCCTTCAATAATCATGGTATTGATTTTTGAAGTTATTAAGGCATCATTGGCTGCAATATTTTGAAAACGAATTCCACCAATATTATAAAAGTTTAGTAATTTTGTTTCGTCAAAATCCTTCACTCTTATTTCTCCACGGTCAGATTTATTACGGCCGTTATCATCTTCCGTTTGTGTAGTTGTAAATTCTTTATGGTCCTTAACTTCGTTGGCACTAATTAATCTTGAACGCCCCATTCCATTAGGAACAATAGATTCTACACTAGTAACAACCTTGAATTCAACTTGAGATTGTGCTCCAGTAAAAGACATTAGGGCTAGTGCCGTAACTAATAATAATTTTTTCATTTTGTTGTTGGATTTTTAGATTAAGGCTCTAATATACGCTTTTTGTTACATTGAAAAGTTGTTACTTTGTAACGTATAAATTAATTTAATGACAGGACTCGTTTATAAATCTACAGGAAGCTGGTACACGGTAAAAACCGAATTGGGAGATACCTACGAATGCCGTATAAAAGGTAAATTCCGTATTAAAGGCATAAAAAGCACCAACCCAATATCAGTTGGTGATATTGTAGATTTTGAATTGGAAACAGATAACAATCAAGTATCTGGGATTATACATCATATTCATGATAGAAAAAATTATATTGTACGTAAATCGGTAAATTTATCAAAGCAAACACATATTATTGCAGCCAATATTGATCAGGTTTTTTTAATGATTACCATAAATAACCCACCAACGCTTACCAGTTTTATTGATAGGTTTTTAGTTACAGCAAATGCCTATTCTGTGAAAGCAGTTTTGCTGTTCAATAAAATTGATTCCTATGATGAAGAAACTCTTATGGAAGTTAAATATTTGGCCCATTTATATAGAAAGATAGGTTATGAATGTATTTCGGTTTCGGCTGTAACCGGAGAGAATATTGATAAAGTAAAATCTTTAATGCATGATAAAGTGAGTATGTTTGCAGGCCATTCCGGAGTTGGAAAATCAACACTTGTAAATGCTATTGAACCAACATTAAACATTAAAACGAAGGAGATTTCAACGCTTCACATGCAAGGACAGCACACAACAACGTTTGCTGAAATGTTCGACTTAAGTTTTGGGGCAAAAATTATAGACACGCCGGGTATCAAAGGATTTGGGGTGGTTGATATGGATAAAGAAGAAGTAGGCGATTATTTTCCTGAGTTTTTTAAATTGAAACAAGACTGTAAATTTTATAATTGCTTGCATGTTCATGAACCCAACTGCGCTGTAAAAAAAGCATTGGATAATAATGACGTAGCATTTTCAAGATATAGGAGTTATTTACAGATACTTGAAGGTGAAGATGAAAATTATAGGACGGATACTTGGGAATAGCCCCATCTAAATCTTCCCCAAAACGGAAGACTTTTTAAACATAATAGTTCCCTTTTCTTTGGAAAGGGTTAGGGATAGGAAAAATGAAAATAATTGTACAAAGGGTTTCAAAAGCAAGTGTGGTTATTGAGGAAAAAAAAGTTGCATCCATAGCAAAAGGACTTTTAATTCTATTAGGTATAGTTGATGACGATACCATGGAAGATATTAAATGGTTAAGTAACAAAATAGTAAATCTTCGCATTTTTGGTGATGAAAATGATGTGATGAATTTATCTGTTTTAGAAACAAAAGGAGAAGTTATTGTTGTCAGTCAGTTTACACTGCATGCCTCCACAAAAAAAGGAAACAGACCAAGTTATATTAAAGCTTCAAAACCTGACATAGCAATTCCACTTTATGAAGCTTTTGTAAAACAACTTGAAATAGATTTAGGTAAGCCCATTCAAACCGGTGAGTTTGGAACGGATATGAAAGTAGAGTTAATAAATGATGGGCCTGTTACAATAATCATGGATTCTAAAAATAGAGAATAATGGCGTCTATATTTGGTCATAGTGTTGTTGGTTATACCATAACCAAAAGCATAAATAGTAGACAGACAAAGTGGTTATTGTTAGCAGCAATTTTTTCAGCCATCCTGCCAGATTTTGATGTGATTGGTTTTAAAATGGGAATTCCTTATATGAGTCCATTTGGTCACAGAGGTTTTACGCATTCCATAGTATTTGCGCTGTTATGGGCTTCCTTGTTAATGATAACATTAGGCAAAGAAAATAAAAAACTTTGGTTTTTGGTTATTTTTTTGTCGACTGTTTCACACGGAATTTTAGATGCTATGACCACAGGCGGAATGGGAGTTGGTTTTTTTATTCCTTTTGATAATGATCGTTTTTTCTTTCCTTTTCAAGTAATAAAAGTATCACCTTTAGGGATAAAAAAGTTTTTTTCAGAATGGGGAATTCAGGTAATTTTTAGTGAATTTAAGCATATTTTTATTCCATGCAGTCTAATTTTATTAATTTTATATGTATTTAAAAAATTAAAATGAACATACAAAACGCGCAAAAAGAAGTTGATACCTGGATAAAGGAACACGGTGTTCGGTATTTTAATGAGCTCACCAATATGGCGCAACTTACTGAAGAAGTAGGTGAAGTGGCCCGTATTATTTCCAGACGATACGGCGAACAAAGTGAAAAAGAAAGCGATAAAGATAAAGACCTTGGTGAGGAACTTGCAGATGTATTGTTTGTTGTGTTATGTTTAGCAAACCAAACGGACATTGATTTACAAGCTGCATTTGATAAACGTATGGATAAAAAAACCAAGAGAGACCATGACAGACATCATAATAATCAAAAATTAAAGTAAATTAGCGGCTTCTTTAAAGCGAAAAACAGGAAGATGCAAATTACACTTCATAAATTAAAAAAGATAAATCACAATTCTAAAATCACAATCACAGGTTCAAAAAGTGAATCGAACCGGTTGTTATTGTTGCAAGCCTTATACCCAGAATTAACTATTGAAAATGTATCAAATTCTGATGATAGTCAGTTAATGATGAACGCATTAAAGTCTAAATCAGATTTTATAGATATCCACCATGCAGGAACAGCTATGCGGTTTTTAACCGCTTTTTTTTCTATTCAAGATGGAAGAAATATGACGCTTACTGGTTCACAACGCATGAAGGAACGGCCCATCAAAATATTGGTTGAAGCATTAAAATCTTTAGGAGCAGATATTGAGTATCTTGAAAATACCGGATTTCCACCATTAAAAATAAACGGAAAAAAGATAACAAAATCGAAAGCAACACTTCAAGCTAATGTAAGCAGTCAATATATTTCGGCGTTATTATTGATTGCGTCAAAACTTGAAAATGGTTTGGAATTAACCCTTGAAGGAGAAATAACCTCCGTTCCATACATTAATATGACTCTAAGTTTATTAGATGAAATAGGTGTGGAATCCTCTTTTGTTGGGAATACAATTAAAGTAAAACCAATCCCGATACCTATCGGGACCAACAACCAACAACCAACAACTTTAACTGTAGAATCAGATTGGTCATCAGCTTCTTATTTTTATAGCATGGTGGCATTAAGTGAAGTAGGGGTTGAAATCACTCTTTCTTCTTATAAGAAAAATTCTTTGCAAGGAGATTCAAGTCTTGTAGAAATTTACAAGAAATTTGGGGTTACCACAGTTCATAATAAAAATTCTATCCAACTTAAAAAGACGTCAATTTTAAATGGAAAGGAGCAAATAGAACTTGATTTAACAAATTCACCTGACATAGCCCAAACTATTGCAGTAACTTGTTTTGGTTTAGGAATAGCCTGCGATTTAACAGGACTTCATACGCTTAAAATTAAAGAAACAGATAGATTGGTTGCTTTAAAAACTGAAATAGAAAAATTAGGTGGGGAAGTTGCTATAACCGATAAATCGTTACATTTAAAACCTAATAGGCTTTTTCTACAAGAAATCAATTCCCCTCCTTTGGAGGGGTTTGGGGAGGCTGTAGCTACTTATAACGACCATAGAATGGCTATGGCTTTTGCGCCTTTGGCTTTAAAAACATCATTATTTATTGAAGATGCCTATGTGGTTTCAAAATCATATCCAACTTTTTGGGATGACTTAAAAACGGTTGGTTTTAAAATAGATAAATAATAAACGTCTAATTACTTGACAAGGCCTATCTTGAGATTGTATATTTGCTGCCTTGTTAAAAAACAAACAATATACACGTATGAAATTATCACACTTTGGGTTCAATTTACCAGACGAATTACTAGCAGAATACCCTGCCGAACATAGAGATGAGTCTCGCTTAATGGTCGTTAATAGAAAAACGGGAACTATTGAGCATAAAATGTTTAAAGATCTTATTGACTATTTTAAAGAAGATGATGTACTTGTATTAAATAATACCAAAGTTTTTCCTGCAAGATTATACGGGAACAAAGAAAAAACTGGGGCAAGAATTGAAGTGTTTTTATTAAGAGAATTAAACGAAGAGCAACGTTTGTGGGATGTTTTGGTTGATCCGGCGCGTAAAATTCGTATTGGTAATAAATTATATTTTGGTGATGATGACATGTTAGTGGCTGAAGTTATTGACAATACAACTTCCAGAGGGCGTACCCTACGGTTTCTTTTTGACGGGTCTTACAAAGAATTTAGAAAAAAGTTAACAGAATTAGGAGAAACACCCCTTCCAAAATATATTAAACGACAAGTAGAACCAGAAGATGAAGAGCGCTACCAAACTATTTTTGCAAAAAATGAAGGGGCTGTAGCAGCACCAACGGCTGGATTGCATTTTTCAAAACATTTATTAAAACGATTGGAAATTAAAGGGGTTAAATTTGCTGAAGTTACGCTGCATGTTGGATTAGGAACCTTTAACCCAGTAGAGGTTGAAGATCTTTCTAAGCATAAAATGGACAGTGAAGAACTAAAAATCGATGCAAAGGCAGTTGAAATTGTTAATACAGGTATTAAAGAAAAAAGACGTGTTTGTGCTGTAGGCACAACCGCAATGCGTGCAATTGAAAGTGCGGTATCATCAAATGGCAAGCTAAATGAAATTGAAGGTTGGACCAATAAATTTATTTTTCCTCCTTATGAATTTAGTATTGCTAACTGTATGGTGACTAATTTTCATACACCAAAATCTACACTTTTAATGATGGTTTCAGCGTTTGCTGGTGTCGATTTAATAAAAAAGGCCTATGCCGAAGCTATAAAAGAAAATTATAAATTTTATAGTTATGGTGACGCCATGTTAATTATATAAATTTAAAAAAGCCTTGTTTTTACAGGGCTTTTTTAATGCATGTATTTTGGCATTACCACTCCCGATAGCTCCCGACAGCTATCGGGACGGGAGGTCGCGCTTTCCACTATATCTTTTTGCGTCATTGCGAAGAAAATTTCTAATTTTCTGTGGCAATCTCTTAATTCAAAGAGATTACTTCGTCGTACCTCCTCGTAATGACGTTTATTTACTATGGCAAAAAGGATGCCGCTACAATCGCTAATGCAAATCACAACTTCAATGTTTAATCTAAATAATTCCCCGACGGTTCTACCTCGGGGTTTCCGAATTTACCTCCCTTTTGGGGAGGTCGGAATTGCCTTTTCGCAATTCCGGGTGGGGCAA
>TARA_R110002050_G_scaffold300364_1_pt1 | contig 45525 bp, 42 predicted proteins | sample TARA_R110002050 | Tara Oceans TARA_R110002050 (sample SAMEA4396988) | marine metagenome | biome: Polar Biome; feature: [DCM] deep chlorophyll maximum layer (ENVO:01000326); material: water (ENVO:00002006), including particulate matter (ENVO:01000060) such as... | depth 25 m
AACCAGCCCAATTAATTATTCATTTTATTATCTTCAATTTCTATTTTAAAAAGTTATTCAATGCTTGTAAATAAAGAACTAGAATTAGCCTGGGAGTTTGTAAATAATACAAATCGATCTGTTTTTTTAACAGGAAAAGCTGGTACGGGAAAGACAACGTTTTTGCATAAGCTTAAAATGAATAGCTTAAAGCGAATGGTAGTTGTTGCACCTACTGGAGTTGCAGCTATTAATGCGAAAGGAGTAACGATACATTCTTTTTTTCAGATGCCTTTTGGTCCTATTTTACCTGATACAGATTTGAATGCTTCAAAAGGTTTTAATAGAAAATTTAGTAAGACAAAAATCAATATTATAAAGTCTATGGACTTATTGGTTATTGATGAAATTAGTATGGTGCGAGCTGATTTACTAGATGGCATTGATAAAACGTTGCGTCGTTTTAGAGATAGAAATAAAGTGTTTGGTGGTGTACAATTATTGATGATTGGTGATTTACAACAATTATCGCCTGTTATTAGAGAGAACGAATGGGAATTATTAAAACCATTTTATAAAAACGGTTTCTTTTTTAGTAGTCATGCATATGAAACGTGTTATGCTGTAACTATTGAATTAAAGCATATTTATAGGCAGGAGAATCCTGTATTCATTAAAATTTTAAATGAGATTAGAAATAACGAACTTACAGAAGCTTCGGCAGAGGAATTAAATAAGCGTTACATTCCTAATTTTATTCCAGAACCAGATGCGGGTTATATATCGTTAACGACTCATAATAATAAAGCGGAAACTACAAACAATGTTGAGTTAGATAAGTTAGAATCTAAAGCCCATACTTATAAAGCAAAAGTAGAAGGGAAGTTTCCAGAGTTTTCTTTTCCAAATAATGAAACAGTTACCTTAAAGGTTGGTGCACAAGTGATGTTTATTAAAAATGATAGCAGTCCTGATAAGCGTTACTATAACGGGAAAATAGGAAAGGTGATTCTTTTGGATACCGATGAAGTGGTTGTGCATTGTCCAGATGATGATTTTAATATTGTTACCACACCAGAAGTTTGGGAGAATATAAACTATACGGTAGATGCAGAGACTAAAGCAATAACTGAAGATAAAATTGGTGCGTTTACACAAATGCCACTGCGTTTAGCCTGGGCCATTACCATTCATAAAAGTCAGGGTTTAACTTTTGAAAAAGCAATTATTGATGCTCAAGGTGCTTTTGCACACGGACAAACCTATGTGGCGCTTAGTAGATGTAAAACATTGGAGGGTTTGGTCTTAAAAAGTAAAATTCATTCTAGCCAAATTATTAGTGATGTTCATGTTATATCGTTTAATAAGAATGCTGAAGAAAATGAGCCTGATGAACACGTTTTAGTGGCTTCGCAGCAAGCATTTCAATTAGATTTAATATTTGAAGTTTTTAATTTTTATAATTTTTTATATCCTGTAAATCGGGTTTTAGACATTTATTATAAAAATAGAACGATTATTGAAGGGAAAGTTGAAGATCCTTTATTAACTATTAAAGATAGTATCACTTCTTTTTTAAAGGTGAGTCATGGTTTTAACAGTCAATTAAAGCAACTCTTAGAAAATGACGTGTTGCCAGAATTTAGTGAGGCTATTCAAGAGCGATTTAAAAAAGCGATTCATTATTTTAAAACTGAAACTGAAGATAAGATAGTAGCACCCTTAAACTCTTTCAGTTTTACTACTGATAATAAAACTATAGATTCTGATCTTATTAAAAACATAGATGTTATTGAAGAATTATTAGCAGCAAAGCTTTTATATTTTAACGGCTTAACAGATGGATTTAGTACTAAAGTTTTCTTAGAGGTAAGAACTAAAGCGGTGTTTTTAGCAAAAGATAAACCTAAAAAAGCAAGAAAAACGGTTATTGATGGTACAACAAATGTTGAACTATTTGAACTATTAAGAGTGCTTAGAAATGACATTGCGAATGAAAAGGATTTAATTCACTATCAGGTTTTTTCTCAAAAGGCTTTATATGAAATGTGCGAAACTTTACCAGTCACTAAAGAGGAACTTATGTTAGTACATGGTATGGGAAAGGTACGCGTTGAAAAATATGGAAACCTTATTTTAAAAGCAATTATAGATTTTTGTGAAGAAAATGATATAGAGGTTTCTAAACCTAAAGATATTTTTGAAGATGTAAAGCCTAAAAAAATGAAAGGTGATACTAAAAAAATATCTTTAGAATTATTTAAATCAGGGAAGTCTATTGAAGTTATTGCCAATGAACGTGAATTGAATGAGAATACCATTTTTGGACATTTAGCTAGTTTTATTAGCTCTGGAGAAGTAAAAATTACCGACTTAATGTCTAAAGAATATTATGAAACATTAAAAAAAATCATTCCAGAGAAAACTTTTGAGAATGTATCTGATTTAAAAAACCAGTTAGATGATAAATATTCTTATGGAGAATTGCGTTTAGTTCTTGAAGATTTATCACTTTCAAATTAATGATATTGTTCGTTAATTATTTCTGTAAGGATTTAATGCTTTATAGACTAAAGTACAATCATTTTTAAATTCAAATTATTTAGCTATTTTAGTGTACATGAATATTATAATAGAATCTTCGCTTAAAACCCTTAATAAAACAAAATTGTTATTAGATAATTTAGATGATGCTTCATTATGTAATGCTTCAATATCGCCTTATTGTTCAAGTATAGGAAGTCATATTAGACATATTTTAGATTTTTATGAATGCATTTTTAATAAAAATTCAGAAAATCAAATAGATTTAACTGATAGAAGTCGAAATAGCGACGTTGAAGCTAAATGCTGTAGTGCTAGAGATTATTTAGATACTATTATTGAAAAACTTAGCAGTTCAAGTTTTGATATGAATGAGACGGTTGATGTTTTTGATGATTTAGGTTTAGGTAGGACTGAGATAAAATACACGATGGGTGCTGTGTTTTCACAAGCTAATAGTCATACTATACATCACTATGCCATCATTAATTATATTTTGGAAGGGTTAAAAATACCTTTTGATGATTCAGATTTTGGTTTTAATCCTACAACACCAAAAGAAACATCATTAAATTAATTACTTACTTTTTATCAAAGATACTTGACATAATAACCTTGATGCCTTTAAATATTAAGAATACAGCCATAGCACATATTAAACAAGCCACAATTAATAAAGGAATGTAAAGCGAATTTTCTTTATCAGAAAGTGCCATAGTCATTAAAGTTGGTCCCATAAAAAGGCTTAATGCTGAAAAAATTAAAAGTTTGATACCTTTAAAAAGTAATACTTTATCTGTTTTTTTAGTTTCCATCATTATAGTTTTTAATTGCTGAACGCACGTTTTTATATGTATTTAGTAAATCTTTTGCTTTGTCTTGAGAGATATTAAGCTCTGCCATTATCATTTTGGTACCTCTATCTACTAGCTTATTATTGCTTAATTGCATATCAACCATTTTATTTCCTTTGATATGTCCTAGCTGAATCATAGTTGTTGTGGTTATCATATTAAGAACTAGTTTTTGTGCGGTTCCAGCTTTCATTCTTGAACTGCCTGTTACAAATTCTGGTCCTACAATAACTTCTATGGGAAATTTAGCTGTTTGAGATAGGGGGCTATTTTTATTACAAGTAATACAGCCTGTAGCAATATTGTTTTTATTGCAATTTTCTAAGGCAGCAATAACATAAGGTGTCGTTCCTGATGCAGCTATACCAACTACAACATCTTTGTTTGAAATATTATATGCTTTTAAATCGTCCCATCCTTGTGTAAGTGAATCTTCGGCAAATTCAACTGCTTTTCTTATGGCAATATCGCCTCCAGCAATTAAACCTATAACTAAATCGTGAGAAACACCAAAGGTTGGAGGGCATTCCGAAGCATCTAAAATACCTAAACGACCACTAGTTCCTGCTCCTATATAAAATAACCGACCACCTTCTTTTAGCTTTTTTACTATAGAAGTTACTAGTTTTTCTATTTGAGGAATAGCTTTTTCTACAGCTAAAGGAACTGTTTTATCTTCATTATTAATGTTACTTAATAATGAAGATACGTTCATTTTTTCTAGATGATTGTAGTTAGAATCTTGCTCGGTAGTTTTAGTAAAGCTCATGATTCAAAAGTATGAATTTATAACCAGTTTTTAATTATAAACAATATCTTCTGCTGCTATTTTTTTGTCATTTAAAAAATCATAAAGCGTTAGTTGTCTTAATGTATAGTAGTCAATCCAAAAAGCTTCTAAAGAATCTAAATATTTTACAATGGCTTGGTCTTTCTTTTCTTGACTTATATTTAAATCTGTAATAGTTACTTTTCCTAATACATATCTTTTTTTAGTGATATCATAACTTTTTTCAGCTATTTCTTTTGCTTTTTGAGCTGTGATTAAAAAGTCCCTTTTACTTGACCAATTTAGAACATGTAAATAAATTTCTTGTTCAAATTCTTGTTTCTCTTGATTAATATCATTGTTTGTTAAATCTAAATTTGCTTCGGCCATTTTACGCTCTGATTTTGAAACACCCCAATCAAAAATTGGAATACCGAATCTTACTGATATATATTGTTGTTTATTATAATTATTGAATAAGTTATCAAAATCATTTCCAAATTGTGAGACTCCTATATTTGCACTAAGGTTCATTTCTAATCTATTACTACCTTTTGCTCTAGCCAAATCATTTTCAGATTGCAACCTTTTTCTTCTAAATTCAATAACGGCTTTTCTATTTGATTGGGCTTCCTCTATGGCTTTATTAATATCTACTTCAAAAAGGGCTAATTCTTCAGGTACTTCTAATTCAATATTTTCAGTTTCTAATTCTAAATAACGAGCTATATTTTGAGACGTTCTTTTTAGTTCAATAGTATTACTAGTTACATTATTTCTAGAATTTAACAGTGATAATTCCATCTGTAACAATTCATTCTCAGCAATTTTACCCATTTTAAAGCGTCCTTGTGAAATTTGATATAATGTATCTTGATTTGATAAATTTTTAACGGCAATATTTAATTGCATTTGAGCTTTAAGCAAGCTAAAATAACGACGGCAGGTATTTATTGAAATGGCTTCCATTTTTTCAATAAAATCACGTTTTGATTCCTCATAGATTAAGGGTTCAATTTTTTTATCCCATTTAAAACTATTATAGAAAAGAGAGCTTTGATTATATCTAATTGAAAAAGGAACTACAGAATAGTTTGTGATATCATTATTTCCAAAAAGATCTACTTTCTCTAAGTTGGAGTATAACGATAATGTACCACCTGTTAATGAAATATTTTGAGACAAAGACAATCCACCTGCTAATAATAATTGATTTTGATTTACAAAAACATCTTGTCCTGCATCATTAGTTTGTCTCTTAACAGAATTACTAAACTCAGGTAGTGTTGCATCTAATCTAAATTGTGGTAAAAAGCGTGCTTTGTAATTTTTATATCGCCAATAACTCGCTTGGTTTGTATTTAAATTTCTTTTGTAATCAGGTGATTGCTTTTGGGATAAACTAATAGCTTCATTTAGTGTTATTTTTTTTGATTGTGAAAAAATAACTGATGGTAGAATACCCAGTAGGATAATAATAAATAGTTTGTTCATTTATTAATATGTTTTTGATTGATGATGATAAATAATTATTCTGTTCTTAAAGCTTCTATAGGTTTTTTATTGGCAGCTGCTTTTGCTGGAAATATTCCAAAAACTAATCCAACAAGTACTGCAATAAAAAATGATAGTAAAATGGAGCTTATAGATAAAACGGTTTCTATACCAGAAACGATTTCTATAACATAGGCTCCAATAATACCAACAATAATTCCAATAATACCTCCGCCAACGCTTATAAGTATAGACTCGGATAAAAATTGAAGAATAACGTCTTCTTCTGTGGCTCCAATAGCACGAATTATTCCTATTTCTTTTGTTCTTTCTAATACAGAAGCGAGCATAATATTCATAATACCTATACCTCCAATAAGTAATGATATACCAGCGATAATGATTAAAACTATATTGAATATTTGTTTTGTTTTTTGTTGTTGTTTTAACAGTTGGATAGGAATGGTTATTTCAAAATCTAAAACATCATTATGTCTGCGTTTAAGCATTTTACTTACTACTTCTGCAGTAGCCTTTAATTCGTTTGAATTTGAAACTTGAACTGTTAATTTGTCTATTTGGTGATAATTTCCTCTAGGAATACTTTTTTTAGGACCGTTTTGGTTTTGGCTACTCATCATATTACCATCAACTTTTGCGCTAATTATTTTTCGGTCTTTATATCTAATTAAAAAGGTGTTTATAGGGATGTATATATCTTCATTTAAATCTCGAATACCTAAGTTTTCTTGCGCCTTATCTGAAATTAATTTTTCTTCTATAACGCCAATAACTTGTAACCAAACATCTTTTACTTTTATTTGTTTCCCTATGGCACTTTCTCCTGTAAATAGTTTTTTTTCAACTTTTTTACCTATTATACATACAGGTAAAGCATTCTTAATTTGATATTGAGAAAACGATTTGCCATTTTCTAAGTTTATGTTAGAAGATTCGAAAAATGTAGGAGAAATTCCAATAAGTTTAACATTGTTTTGTCTCCCATTATTAATGACATAAGTATTTAAAATTATTTCTGGACTAGTAAGTTTTACACTGGGGATATTTTTTTGAATATTTATAGCATCTAATACATCAAGACCTTTAGAGAATCTTTTAGATTCAGTTTTATTATTTTCCTCCTCATTCTCATTTGCATCTTCATCTTTTTCGTCTGGGATGGGAGTTATAACAATATTATTTACACCAACTAGTTCTAGTTGAGCTAATATTTCTTTTTCAGCACCATTACCAATGGCTAACATTGTAATTACAGATGCAACACCAAAAATAATTCCTAAAGCAGTTAAAAAGGTTCTAACCTTATTTGTTTTAATAAACCAAAAAGCTTCGTTAAAAGTAGATTTAAGTTTTTCTAAAAGTATTTTGTCTATCATGCTTATTTTAATAGCGTTATACTTTTGTCATCTAAATCTTCAGGCTTATTTAAATAAACAACATCATTTTCTTTTAAACCTTTATTAACAACAATAACTTCATTATTAGATAAGCCTAGTTCTACTTGTTTTTTTTCAATTGATAACCCAGATTTCACATAAGCATAACTAATAGAATCTTTTGAGAATATGGCTTCTAAAGGCATCATTAACACATCATCTTCTTGTTTCGTTAGTATTTTATTAGAAGTAGTCATACCTGGCCTAATGTTTTCATTAGTACCATTAAGCTTTATTAAAACTTGAAAGAGTTTAATGTCGGATCCTGCTTTGGTTTCTCCAACATTGGCAACATCAGTTACAACACCATCTAATTCAATATCTGGAAAGGCGTCAAATCCTATTTTGGCAATAAGTCCTTTTTTTATTTTTCTAATATCAACTTCGTTACTATAGGTTTTAGACTCCATTTTAGTTAAATCGGGCAAGCTGGCTATAGCTGGTTCCCAAGGAGATATCGTAGATCCTACTTTCTTTTTTGTGCCATTCCATTCCTTTACATAAGTAACCATGCCATCATCTTCAGAATAAATAGTGAATCCTTTTTGTAATTCTAATAATTCATCAATTGTTTTTCTAATTTTAGAAACTTCAGTGCCTACTTCTATCATTTTGGCATTAGCTTGTCGTTTTTTAATAGAGTAATCTTCTTTTTTTTCATTTAAATCACGTTCAAACTTTTCTATTTTAATTTCTAGTTGTCTAATAACAGCTGGTGCTTCATAAATAGATTGCTTTAGTTCTAATTTATTTTCTTCTATATTGAAAAGTAAATCTTTAATACCGTTACGTTCTTGTTTTAAAGTAAGTGTGGTATCAAGTTGTTGTTGTGTATACCTCGATTCTGCTTTGTCTAAATTTAATTGAGCATCAAGAATTTTACCATTAAGTTCAGATACATCAAGTTTGCCAATATAACCGCCTTTTTTCACAACAGTTCCTTCTGGTACTAAATCTTGAATTTTTATATTGTAAATGCCAAAACGTCTAGCATTAGTAGGACCATTGATTTCTTTAGAGCTTGTAGATTGTGCTTCGCCAGAAATAAAGACTTCGTTTATAAAATTTCCTTTTACTACTTTAGCTGTAATTGAAGCATTTTCCTCGCTGCTACTATTAAAATATGAATAAAGAATAATAAGTAAAACAATTGCACCTATAGTATAGGCAATTCTTTTTTTAGTCATGTTTAGTTGTTTTTTGATTGATGAGGATTAAAATTACAAAAAAAACACAGTTGTGAGATTTTTTTTAGTTAATGTCTTCATAAATTATTCAATTAGAACTATTTTAAAACACAAATATTATACCACTTAAAAAAAATCACTCAATTGTATAGTTTAAAACAGAAACTTCTGAAGCTTTGAAATACCCGAGCGGATAATTCTCTGGATTAGTTTGATTAACACAGTTCCCTCTTACAGTAGCGGGTTGTAATTCAAAAGGGTCACCTGATTCATCATTGGTTTGTTGAAGTAAAAGACTTATGAACTCATAAAACTGTTTTGAGATACCGTAACTTTTAATAATTATTTTAGCTCCTGTCGTTAGATTTTCATCTGAAAAAAAAGCAAAAATCTGATTGCCATCTGTAAACTCGTCATCATAAGCTTCAAGACTTTGTACTTTTGTTGTAGTATTTATAAATTCGAAAAAGTAATAGTTGTCTATTCCTTCTGGGTCTGTATAATAGGCTTTTATTTCGGTTTCGTCTCCAGAAAATCCTCCTTTATTTTTTTGTTCTACATAATCAATAGTGCTTACTGGCATTAATTTTTCTGAAGCTGTATATGTTTCGTTATTGTAAGTAATAGTTAAATTGTATACACCATCAATAACAGGAATAAAAGAGTTGTTTATGTATAAGCCAGTGTTTTCTTCTTCAATAAAACTGAAAGTATTATTGTTTAAATCTGTAACTATAACCGTAGCTCCATTAGCAGGAGGCACTGTGTTATCAAAAAAAGGAGCGCTTAGTGTAAGTCTAATATATTGATTGTTTCCTTGTGTTTCTTTAAACCAGTTTAATGATGCATCTATTACTAACCTTGGTTGAGCAGATTTTAAGTCTACTTCAATAACATCTTCACAAGACGTAAATTGGAGACTTATTATTAGTATGTAGATTATTTTTCTCATAAGTTAAAGCTTAAAATTATAAGATACTGATGGAACAATACCAAAAATAGATAAACGAGAAGCTTCATTTACTTCTGTTTCATAGTTTGTGCCAAAACTAATAGAACTAGCATTTTTACGATTATAAGCATTATATATACCAAATACCCAGTAACTTTGCCAGCCTCTTTTTTTATTAGGTTTAGGGATATAAGTTGCTGAAATATCTAAGCGATTATAAGATGGTAGTCTATTGGAATTTCGATTGTTGTAGTTTGGAATAATAATGCCATTAAATTGATATTGGCCATTTGGAAATGTAGCAGGTTGTCCGGTTTGAAATAAAAAATTGGTATTGAATTTCCATTTATTGTTTAATTCATAACTACTTGTAAGGGAAATGTCATGTGTTTTGTCATATGGTGTTTTATACCAATTACCATTGTTTATTCCTAGTTCATTTAAAGTTCTTCCTTTAGTTTGTTGTTCAGATTTAGATAGGGTATAAGCTAGCCATCCTTTAAATTTACCTTCATTTTTTTTGAATAGTATTTCTAGTCCATATGCTCTTGCATTACCATTTAAAATAACTTGTTCTATGGCATTATTTGCTATTAAATTGGCCCCATCAATGTAATCGATTCTGTTTTTTATAGTTTTAAAGAAACTTTCAACTTCTAAAGAATAATTATTGTCATTAAAATTTTTAAAATACCCTATCGCAAATTGATCTAATAATTGTGGTTTTACATATTTACCACTAGGTGTCCAAACATCTAATGGTGTTGGTGAATTGGTATTGGATAATAAATGTAGATATTGACTCATTCTATTATAGCTTGTTTTAATAGAACTTGTTGTGTTTAGTTGGTAAGCTAATGAAGCTCGTGGTTCTATATTAAAAAACTTTGCAATAACATCACTGTGTTTATAAGTTTCGGTATTTAAGGGAGTCGCTTTTTCATAAATTTTAAAATTGTCATTAAAAACAACGGCTTGATTGTTTTCGTATATGTTAAGCTCATCTTGACCTAAACGAAGAAAAGAACTAAAGCGTAATCCGTAAGACAAAGCTAATTTGTCTGAGATTTTATGTTCTGCATCTAGGTATAACGCATTTTCAAAGGCGTATTTATCGGTGAGTTTAAATGGGTTAATTCCCGATGTTTCTACAGTTGGTTTTATGTCTCCAGGATTAAATTTGTAATAAATGCTATTTAATCCGTATTGTAGTTTGAATTTATCGTTTAAATAATGTTTAAAATCGTATTTTAAATTAAAATTTTGGATGCCCGAAACCCAATCAAACTCAACGAAATTCAATTTTAAATCATAATAGTAATCCGAATAAATGAACGATAAGTTTGAAAATAGTTTATCTGAAAATAAGTGATTCCATCTAAAATTTAAAACAGAATTACCATAAGTATTTTCAAAAGTATCTTGAATTCTAAACACATCACGACCAAAATATCCAGATAAATAAACATTATTTCTATTGTTTATTTTATAACTTAATTTGGTATTTAAATCATAGAAATATGCAATATTATCAATATCAAAAAGTGGTAAAAACAAGTGTGCGTAACTAGACCTTCCTCCTAATAGAAACGACCCTCTATTTTTTTTTATAGGTCCTTCGGCAAGTAATCTGCTAGAAACAATACCAATACCACCGTTCATATGGAATTCTTTGCTATTACCTTCTTTTTGGTAGATGTCTAAAACAGATGAAACTCGACCGCCATAACGAGATGGAATGCCTCCTTTATATAGTTTCAGGTCTTTTATAGCATCTGGATTAAAAACAGAAAAGAATCCGAATAAATGTGATGAATTATAAATAATAGCCTCGTCTAAAAGAATTAAATTTTGATCTGCAGCACCGCCCCTTACATTAAAGCCAGATGCGCTTTCGCCAGCACTGGTAACACCAGGAAGTAAGGTAATTGCTTTTATTATATCTGATTCGCCAAGTACAACAGGTATTTCTTTAATGGTATTAGAGTTAAGCTTATTAATGCTCATTTGAGGCGCTTTAATATTTAGCTTTTCAATGTTATTGGTAATAATTATTTCGTCTAAATTTTCTGTAGAATCAGATAAGGCATAATTTTTTGTGATGTCATCTGAAAGAAAAATAGTTTCTGTTATTGAATTGTAACCTAAATAGCTAATAACTATTTTGTAGCTGCCTTTAGGAAGTGTTATAGAATAAAATCCGTATTCGTTTGTAGTAGTTCCTGTAGATAAATTTGGAAAAATAATATTAATACCAATAAGAGATTCGTTACTTTTTTCTTCTAGAATAGTACCACTAAGTGTGAATTTTTCTTGTGCGTTTAACCATAGAACATTAAAACAAAGCGTAACAATAAAGCACGAAATAATTTTATACATATACTCTATTAAACTTTTTTCTAAAAGTATAAAAAATGGACTAAAAAGCAGCCATGGTTATACGTTTTCTTCTTCCGGTTTTTTATTGAATAACCTAAAGAAAATGGTCGAAATTTTTTTCGACCATGATTAACTTTCAGCTCCTTTTTTATTAAGGTTCTTTATGATTTTGTCTCATCTGTTTAAATTTATCAAACAGTTTTCTTTTAAAATCTTCTTCTGATATTTTTAGTAACATTATTTTTTTTGGAGAAATTACTTTTTTGAGCTTGCTAACTAGTTTAATATCTTCTTCATATAATTTTTTTTCTAAATTAGATAGTTGATTTAAAAGTTCATTGGCTCTTTCATCAGATATTGTATCAATGTTCTGTTTTATTTCATGTCTAATATGTCTAATATCAGAATACTTAATTTTTGTTGTTACGTCATCATAAGCATTATAAATAGGCCAAAATTTTTGTGCTTCTTGTTCTGTTAGTTCTAATCTTTCTGTAATAAAAGATACTTTAAGTGCTTTAATTTTTTCTCTACCTTTTTGGGCAAATGTGCTTACGGATAGTAATAGCACAAATAATGGGAGTATAATTTTTTTCATTTGCTTATAATTTTTGTTTTATTCAACATATAAATCTTCAACATCTAAATGATTTATTAAGTAGGTTTCAATATTGTTTTCGTTAAAATTAGTTTCTATAAAATTAGCGTCAGAGAGTTCTTCTGTTGTTAGTAATGATGCTATTTCATAAGAGTCTAATAAATCTCCGTTTATCATGTAATTTTCAACAGTCTCGGTATCTAATGATTTCCAAGTAGGTGTACTTTTAAAAATAGATAAATTAAAAAGTAATAACACAGCCGCAGCAATGCTTGATATGTAAACCAAGTTTCTTTTAGTAAATAATGAAATTACTCTTGGAGCTTCTTTAGTAGATGTTTTTTTAATAATACGATCTTCCAAAGTTTCAAAATAATCCTTGGGAGTTTTAAAACCAGAATTGTTAGAAAGCTCTTTAAGTTTTAGTTCACTTAAAATTGCATCTTCGAGATTATCAAAGTAGTCTTTCGGTACTTTAAATCCAGTTTCGTTAATATTATGTATGTTGTTTTTTTTCATCTTATTAATAAGACTATTTTTTTTGTTAAAGGTTTAATTTTTAGTTAAATAAGTTTCTATTTTTTTTACTGCAATATGGTATGATGCTTTTAGCGCACCTTCGCTAGTTTCTAAAATATCTGCCATGTCTTTATATTTTATATCTTCAAAATATTTCATATTAAAAACCAATTGTTGTTTTTTAGGTAGCGTTGCTATAGCTTTTTGTAATTTTAATTGAATATCATTGCCTTCAAAATAAACATCGGAAGCCAGACTGTTTATGGCTAATTGTTGAACTTCTTCATTTGTTGTTTGTAATCGTTTAGCATTTTTATTTATAAATGTTATAGACTCGTTAGTTGCAATGCGGTACATCCAAGAAAATAGTTTACTATCTCCTTTAAAGTTATGAATATTTTTATAAATTTTGATAAATGTATTTTGAAGGACATCATCGGTGTCGTCATGCGATTTTACAAAATTACGGATGTGCCAATATAAACGTTCTTTATAAAGAGCTATTAGCTCTCGAAATGCTTGTTCTCTATGGGTTTCCGATTTAAGTTGTTCTATTAATTGTACTTCGTCAGTCACAAAAGTAGTTTTGTTTTAGACTACTAAATATACTAAAAGTTTAAAGTTGAATTATTTTAAAATTTCATAAAACTTTAAAAAATTGTAATTCAGTAGGTTATAATATAAATAATCGATTAAGTGTAGATAAATACGATTAAACGTATTTTTTCTTGTCAGAAATGTTTATTTGATATATATTTGTATCAGAAACCTACTTATGTTGTTAGTCGTCCCCAAGTCTAACAAGAACAAAAAAAGGATAGAAACCCAAATCTCTATCCTTTTTTATATTTTATACGTTTTGTAATTACTTATTCAAAGCTCTGCATATCTACTAATTTTTGATAAACACCTTTTTTGTCAATAAGCTCGTTATGTTTTCCTTGTTCTACAATTTCTCCTTTATTTAATACTACAATTTCATCAGCATTTTGGATGGTAGAAAGCCTATGCGCAATAACAATAGACGTTCTGTTTTTCATCATGTTTTCTAAAGCTACTTGAACTAAGCGCTCACTTTCAGTGTCTAGAGCAGAGGTTGCTTCGTCTAAAACCATAATAGGAGGGCTTTTAAGAACGGCACGCGCAATACTTAATCGTTGTTTTTGTCCGCCAGAAAGTTTGTTTCCAGCATCACCAATATTAGTTTCTATACCCTCTGGTAAATCTTTAACAAATTCCCAGGCATTAGCAATTTTTAAAGCGTCTATAACCTCCTCATCGGTAGCGTTGTCTTTTCCTAATTTTAGGTTGTTTTTAATGCTTTCGTTAAAAAGAATAGCATCTTGGGTTACAATACCTAATTGACTTCTTAAAGAGCTAGTGGTTAAATCGCGAATATCAATACCATCAATTAAAATACTGCCTTTATTTACATCGTAAAACCGGGTAATAAGATTGGCAATGGTTGATTTTCCACTTCCAGATTGCCCAACTAAAGCAACTGTTTTTCCTTTTGGAATGGTTAAAGAGAAATCTTTTAAAACATATTCGTCTTGATATTTAAAAGAAATGTTTTTGAATTCAATTTCAGAATTAAAACTGTTTTTTACAATGGCATTGTCTTTATCCTTTAAAGGATTTGGTGTGTCAATAATTTCTTGAATACGTTCTGCCGCAGCGCCTCCTTTTTTAATGTTATATAGACCACGAGAAATCGCTTTTGCAGGTGTTAAAATATTATAGGCTAACCCCATATAAATTATGAAACTACTACTGTCTAATGCTAAATTTGGATCTGAATTTAGTACTAAATTGCCACCATACCACAAGATAACAGCTATCATACAAATACCTAGAAACTCACTGGTTGGTGATGCTAAGTTTTGACGATTTAACAGTTTATTTGAAAAATGATAAAAACGTGTCGTAGATTCTTGGAATTTATCATTAAAATTATTTTCAGCATTGAATCCTTTTATAATTCTTAAGCCCGTTAGGGTTTCTTCTAAAGTAGATAAAAATAAACCTTGTTCTTTTTGAACACGGTCTGATTTTCGTTTTAGGCTTTTACCAATTAAAGATATAATCCAGCCCATTATAGGAATAAAGACAAAAACAAATAAAGTTAGTTTTACGCTTATAATCAGCATTGCTATTATCGTGAAGATAATCGTTAGAGGTTCTCTAACAATAAGTTCTAAAACAGACAAGAATGAATATTGTAAATCTAAAACATCACTAGTAACACGCGATAAAATATCGCCCTTTCGTTTTTCGGAAAAATAAGAAAGCGGAAGTTCTACGGTTTGTTTATATACTTTGTTTCTAAGGTCTCTAATAACACCATTTCTTAAAAACACTAAAAAATAATTTGCTAAATATCCAGCAATGTTTTTTAGTAAGAACATCATGATAATAAGTCCAACAACTAAAATAAGCGCTTTGGAATTATCGCCACCAGTAAACTGATTCATTTGATATGCTAAATAGTCTTCAGCAAAATTTCCTAGTTTTGAAAACTCTATGCTTGAAGAATATATCGGTTTAACTATAGGGGCTATTTTCTCTTTCTTAAAAATAACATCTAGCATGGGTTTTAAAGCCACAAAAGATAAGGTACCAAATAAAGCAAAAAACACATTAGAAATAATGTGTCCTATTGCAAACCTTTTGTATGGTTTAGCATACTTAAGTATGTTATAAAAATGATTCATTAAATGAGTTTCATGTCTTTTAAAATATCTTCTGCTTTAGTGTCTAGTGAAATTTCTGTTTGTTTGAAATTTTCAATAGATTCTAATGTTGTATTAACACTTACGTAGAATTTTATTTTTGGTTCTGTACCACTTGGTCTTAATGCAATTTGACTTCCATCTTCAGTATAATAAATTAATACGTTAGATTTTGGAATGTCAATAGCACTTTCTTCACCCGTTAACATGTTCTTAGAAATAGATAAATCGTAATCTTCAAACTTGACAACTTTAGAACCGTTAATCACTTTTAAAGGTGTTTCTCTAGCATCAACCATCATTTGTTTGATTTCTTCTGCGCCTTCAATACCTTTTTTAGTTAAAGAAATTAATTTTTCTTTGTAAAAACCGTGCTCTGTATATAAGTTTAGAAGCTCGTTGAAAAATGAACTTCCTTTAGATTTTGTTATGGCTGCAATTTCACAAGCTAATAGGGTAGAGGTAACGGCATCTTTATCTCGCACAAAATCACCTACCATAAAACCAAAACTCTCTTCACCACCACCAACAAAGTCAAGCTCAGGAAAATTATGAATTAGTTTTGCAATCCATTTAAAACCTGTTAAGACTATTTTGCTTTCTACGTTGTAAGCTTCAGCTAGTTTGCTAAGCATTGGAGTAGATACAATAGTTGAAGCAATAAACTCTTTGCCTTTAATTTTGTTTTCTGCTTTCCATTGTTTTAGTAAGAAATCTGTCATCATTAACATGGTTTGATTTCCGTTTAAGAGCTGTAATTCATTGTCAGAATTACGAACCGCCACTCCTAATCTATCACAGTCAGGGTCGGTACCAATAACAATATCGGCATTTACTTTTTCGGCTAATTCTAGAGCCATTTTTAAAGCAGCAGGCTCTTCTGGGTTTGGAGATTTAACTGTTGGGAAATCTCCATCTGGAACTTCTTGTTCTTTTACAATATGCACATTTTTATAACCTGCACGTTTTAAGGTTTCTGGAACAGCTGTAATTGATGTTCCGTGAAGTGATGTGAAAACAATCGTTAAATCATCTTTTGCTGAATCAGTAGCGCCAACACATCCGTTTTCAACAGAAGCGTCAATAAAAACATCATCAATATCTTTTCCTATGTATTTTATAAGACTATCATTGGCTTCAAATTTAATATCGGCATAATCTAAATCATTAATCATATTAATAACAGCACTATCATGTGGCGGTACTAATTGACCACCATCTTGCCAATATACTTTGTAACCGTTATATTCTGGAGGATTGTGAGATGCTGTTAAAACAATACCACAGTGGCAGTTTAAATGTTTTACGGCGAATGATAATTCTGGAGTTGCACGTAAATCTTCAAATAAATAAACTTCAATGCCATTTGCAGAAAATACATCGGCAACTACTTTTGCTAATGTTTTGCTATTGTGTCTACAATCAAAAGCAATGACAGCTTTAGGAGTTTCGTTAGGGAATTGTTTGTGTAAATAATTGCTTAAACCTTGCGTACTTTTTCCAAGTGTATATTTATTAATACGGTTGGTGCCTACACCCATAATACCACGCATACCACCAGTTCCAAATTCTAAGTCTTTGTAGAAACTTTCTTGAATATCTTCAGGATTATTAGCAATGCTACTTTTTATAAAAGCTTGCGTGTTTTTATCAAATGTTGGTGTTAACCAGTTATTAATTCTATCTAAAATTTTTGGTTTAATGTGTATCATAATGTCTTAAAAAAAATATGCTTCAAAAGTAAGCAATTGTGAGATAATAATTTGAAAAATAGTTTTCGTATTGATGAATAATAAGCTGTTTTTAGCTACTAATTTAAATTTAGTTCATCTTTAATTAAATAACGTTTTTTGTCTTGTTTGGTGCGTAATATAATTTCTCCTAAAAAACCAGCTACGAAAAACTGTGTGCCAATAATCATAGTAACAAGTGATATATAGAATTGTGGACGCTGCGTTATAAGCCTGCTTGCAGGGTTTAAAAATAATTTATCGACACCTAAGTAGGCAGCAAAACCAAAACCAATAGCGAACATAATAAAGCCTAATGCACCAAATAAATGCATAGGGCGTTTACCAAATCGTGATAAAAACCAAATGGTAATGAGGTCTAGGAAACCATGAATAAAACGATCTATCCCAAATTTGGTTTCTCCATATTTTCTAGCTTGATGTTGCACTACTTTTTCTCCAATTTTTGTAAAACCAGCATTTTTAGAGAGCACAGGGATGTATCGATGCATTTCGCCGTTTACATCTATATTTTTAACAACGTCAATTTTATAAGCTTTTAAGCCGCAATTAAAATCATTTAATTTAACTCCAGACGTTTTTCTAGCAGCCCAATTAAATAATTTTGATGGCAAATTTTTTGAAATAACAGAATCGTAACGTTTCTTTTTCCATCCAGAAACTAAATCGAACCCATCATTTACAATCATATTGTATAACTCTGGAATTTCATCAGGATTGTCTTGTAAGTCAGCATCCATAGTAATAACTACATTGCCTTTGGCTTTTTCAAAACCTGCATGTAAAGCTTGCGATTTTCCGAAGTTCTTTAAAAACCGAATGCCTTTAGCGCTTTCATTTTTTTCTGATAATTGTTTAATAATATTCCAAGAATCATCGGTACTACCATCATCAATAAAAATGATTTCATATGAAAAATGATTGGATTGCATAACTTTTGCAATCCAATCATGTAATTCGGTTAAAGAGTCTTGTTCGTTAAGTAGTGGTATAACTACAGATATATTCATTTATATATTTTCAAAAATAATATTCAAAAATACTGAATTTATTCTGCGTTTGGATTACTTTTTTTCATTACTGCAGCAACAATAAGTCCTATAATAGCAAAAAAGATTATACTTTGAGCTAAAGATTTAAGCTGAGTGCCTAAAGCAAACGTATCTTGGTTTTCAATTTGATTAACACTCTCAGCAATAGCTTCAATTGGAGCACCCATATTATTCATGAAATTTTCTGTATTGCTAATTAAGATGTTTTTTATTTCTATTGCTGCATTAGGATCAATAAAATTAAAAATAATAATTGTAAAAAGGGTACTTATTATTATTCCTATTGCAACGGTTATAAAAAATGACGAAAAGGCTTCTTTAAAAGAAAGAAAACCATTAAAATTGGCTTTGATTTTTGCAGTAGCCACAATTCCGAAAATTATAACAGCTAATGGTAAGATTAAAAGGATGACCCAATAATTCACTAATAGTCCAAGATTTATAGCATATCCTAAAAGTGTAAATAACGATAAACCAATCCCTAAGTATATCCCGTAATTAATTGCAATTGATTTTAAAGATTTTTCCATAATATTTTAATTAATTTGTTAGTTACATAGTTAGTAACCAAAGATAATAAAACGTTACATTTGCAATGGAAATAAAAAATATTAAAAAGTATTGTAGATTTATAAAAATTACTTAAATTTGCACTTCCAAAATTGAAAAGAATTAAAGCATTTAGCGATGAGAAAAGGTATACACCCAGAAAATTATAGAATAGTAGCATTCAAAGATATGTCTAATGAAGATGTGTTTTTAACAAAGTCTACTGCAAATACTAATGAAACTTTAGAAGTTGATGGTGTTGAGTATCCATTAGTAAAAATGGAGATTTCAAGATCATCTCATCCATTTTACACTGGTAAATCTAAATTAGTAGATACTGCTGGTCGTATTGATAAGTTCAAAAACAAATACGCGAAGTTTAAAAAATAATTTCTGCGTTATATAATATTTAAAAAAAGCTTTTCAGTTATGAAAGGCTTTTTTGTTTTATACAATTAAACTATTTTTGATTAAACTAAAGTTAATTGAAGGTTTGAGAAACTTTTAACTTTTAACTTTTAACTTTTAATTTTGTATGAATTACATCCTTTTTGACGGGCCATTTCGTAATAACTTATTACCTTTTACATATACAAGACCTGTTGCAGATATTAGAGTGGGGATATTAACCATTAGAGAAAAGTGGGAAATGTTTTTAGGTGCTACTACTACGACTGTTACTGAAGATTATTTATCTGATAAATATCCTATGGTAGAAATGGAAGAGAATGTCATGATTAATGCTTCTTACCTTCCAAATTTAGAATTAGTAAGTATTGTTAAAGATTTAAAAGAGAACCAAGCTGTTTTTAATGGAGAAGATATTATAGCCTTTTTTACTAAAGAATCAGAGGAGGATATTAATTTTGATACATTTGATGCTATTGAATTTACTAGTGATATTATTAAAATTGAGAATACTTGGGATATTTTTTCTAAAAATGGAGAAGCTATTCAAGAAGATTTTAATTTAATTACAGAAGGCAGATGTTCTCAACCAATTCCTAAAAGTAATAATATAATTGCTCCAGAAAATATTTTTATTGAAGAAGGCGCCTCATTAGAATTTACAACGCTAAATGCAACTAATGGCTCTATATATATAGGTAAAGATGTCTTAATTATGGAAGGTGCTCTTATTCGAGGTCCTTTAGCTTTATGTGATGGAGCTGTTGTGAAATTAGGAGCTAAAATTTATGGACCTACTACAGTGGGCCCTTCTAGCAAAGTAGGAGGAGAGATTAATAATGCTGTGATTTTTGCTAATTCCAATAAAGGACACGATGGGTTTTTAGGGAATTCTGTTTTAGGTGAATGGTGTAATTTAGGTGCAGATACTAATAATTCTAACTTAAAAAATAATTATGCAGAGGTTAGACTTTGGGATTATCAAACCGAGGGTTTTGCAAAAACAGGATTGCAGTTTTGTGGCCTCATGATGGGAGATCACAGTAAGTGCGGAATTAATACCATGTTTAATACAGGAACTGTTGTGGGAGTTAGTGCTAACCTTTTCGGAAGTGGATTTCCTAGGAATTTTGTGCCAAGTTTTAGCTGGGGAGGTCATAGTGGTTTTACAACCTATTTAACTAAAAAAGCTTTTGAAGTGGCAGAAGTTGTCATGTCCAGACGTCAAATTGAATTTACCCAACAAGATAAAGATATTTTAGAACACGTTTTTGAAGAAACAAAGAAATACAGACGCGAATAGAGCTATTTAATAGATTGCTAATTAATATGTTACTAAATAAGTTTGATTTCAAAATGTTATATTTGTTTGAATTGAGTCTTTTTTTATGATGAATTGGCGTTGTTTTTTTATTTTTTTTATAGGAATAATATCTTATTCTCAAACAGCTAATTATACCATAATTAGCTCTGAAATAAATACTGAATATCCTCATTTTGGTTTAATGCGTGTTGGTAAAAAAATACTTTTCACTTCTTATTTATTAGATAAAAAAGGACGATTAAAACGTTTTCAAGGAAATCCTGTGTTAACTGTTTTTGAAGGTGATATATCTAGTTCTGGTAATATTGAATCTGTAAAATTAATTGAAATAGATTCGAAGCAAAACATTCCTCAAATTACAAGTGCTACAAAATCTGCTGATGGAAAATTACTTTATATAACGACACTTTATACTTTTAAAGATAAGCCCAAAGGCGATTTTAAAGACACTAATTTTCATATAAAAGTTGGTGAGTATAAAGAAAGTGTTGGTTGGACAAACTTTAAAGTACTTCCTTTTTGTAAACCCAAATATTCGTACGCACACCCTGCATTAAGTAAAGACGAAAAAACACTGTATTTTACGGCAAATCAGCGAGGAGGAAAAGAAACTACGAAAGGCGGATCGGATATTTTTAAAGTAGATGTTTTAGGAGGTAACACCTTTAGCGAGCCTAAAAATTTAGGAAGTAAAGTGAATTCGTATAGTAAAGAAATGTTTCCTGTTATTACGGATGATAATACGTTGTATTTTGCTTCAAATAGACCTAATGGCTTTGGCGGTTTTGATATTTATAAAAGTGTTATGAATGAAAATGGCATTTTTGAAAAAGCCGAAAAGTTACCTAAACCTTTAAATAGCAATAAAGATGATTTTTCTTTAATTAGGAATTCTGATAATGTATCAGGTTATTTTTCGTCAAAACGCGATAAAGGGAAAGGTGATGATGATGTTTATTATTTTATAGAAAATAAAATACGATAATAAGAAGTATTATATTTATTATTGCATAAATTATTTGTTGCCCCCAATGATTAAATTTGTTTTTATCGATAAGATAAAATTCACAATAATTTTTTTTATAATACTTTTAATAGATATTTATGTAAAAGTATATTCTAATAATTTAAATTATAGGTATTTGTCTAAACCTTTTGTTTTAATTTCTTTAATAGCCTATTATTACTTCAATAAAAAACATAGAAAAGAAAAAGTTGAGCAAAACGTTTTATTAGCATTGTTTTTTTATTTATTAGGTGGTTTTATGATTCTAAATTATTTAAACACATATTTTTTAATATTAAGCATGCTTTTTTTTGCAGTTGGAAAAGTGTTTTTTTGTTTAAAATTTGCAAACAAAGAAGATTTTGAATTTTCTAGGCTTTTCCCTTTCTCTTTAATGATTTACGTGTTTATTACTTTTATCATTTCAATAGTTTATAAAAATTTGGATGCTTTTCTTATTCCAGGTTTAATAACTTTATTTATATCTCTAGTAATGCTAAATTTAGCCTATTTACGAAAAGAAGAATTTTCAAAATTAAGTTATTTATATGTGCTTTTTGGTTGTGTATTGTTTGTGTTCGTGGAAAGTATAAATGCAATTAATACATTTAACAAAAGCTTGCCTTTTCCAGCATTTTTAATTATGCTTTTTTACGGGATCTCTATGTATTTAATTGTTTTTGGAATTGTAAGTGAAAGTAAAAAAGATGTTATTGATGATATAGATAATTACACCGAGATATATTTATAATCAAGATAAATATTACTGGTTAAAAAATTATTTATTTTTCAACTTTTTCACTTGTTTTAAGTCCAACATGTTAATCGGATTTATTCCTAAACCTTTTACATTTTTTCTAGTAAAACGAACCACTTCATCATAATATAAAGGTACCATAATTGCTTTATCCATGGCTAAAGAATCTATTTTTGTATATAAAATTTTTCGTTTTTCAATATTAGTTATGGTAAATGCTTTGTTGTATAAGCTATCAACTAGGTCGCTTTTATAGTGGAAATAATTAGACCCGTTAGGAGCGAAGTTTTTACTATAGAATATAGATAAATAGTTTTCAGCATCTAAATAATCGGCAATCCAAGAGCTTCTAAACATATCCACTTTTCCGTTAGATCTAGCACTTCTTAAAGTAGCTTCTGGCATCACATCAACATGAATGGTGAGTCCCGTTTTTTCAAGTTCACGTTGTATAAATTCACAAAAACTGAGGTAATTACTGGTCGTGGTTAAATTAATTTTTGGATTGGTAATGCCGCTTTCTTTTTTAAATTGTTCAACGAGTTGTTTTGCTTTTTTTGGTTGGTATGTATAGCCAATAGATTTATCATAACCCGCAAGTCCTATGGGAATAAAACCACCATTAGCAGGATTACCAATACCATTTCGTAAATAAATCATCATTTTTTTTCTGTCAAAACCATAGTTTATGGCTTTTCTAATGAGCTCAGATTGTATTTCATGGGTTTCAGAATCTAAATAGAATCCTAAATATTCAGTATTTAAATAAGGTCCCCGAATCATATTAACAGTTTTAGCGTATGAATTTCGAAGTCTGCCATCTGCTGTTAATAATTCATCTTTATAGGATGCATCCAAACTGTTTAAAAAATCAAGATTTCCTTGTATGAACTGTAAAAATTCACTTTGCTTATCTGGTAAAAATGTAATAGCTACAGCTTCTAAATAAGGTAATTGTTTTCCGTTTTTGTCTTTTTCAAAATAGTTTTCGTTTTTTCTAAAAACAAGTTTTATGTTTTCTTCCCAACGCTTAAATTTAAAAGGGCCTGTGCCTATAGGTTGAGACCTAAATTCAGATCCATAGTGCGCTACGATTTCTTTAGGAACTACCGAGCAATATTTCATGGTTAGTAGCCCAATAAAAGCGGGGAATGGTTGCTTTAATGTAATTTGAAAAAGGGTGTCGTTAATAGCTTCAAAATCGTCTACTTTATTTAAAACCCAACTACCTGGAGCCGCCAGTTCTTCATCTCTTAAACGGTTAAAACTAAATTTAAAATCATCTGCTACAACGGTTCTTGTAGAGTCTTTTCCAAAAAGGAGATGTTTATGAAAATAGACATCGTTTCTTAATGAAAACTGATAGGTTTTTCCATCATCAGAAATAGTCCATTTTTTAGCTATACAGGGTAAAATGTTTAAAGCACTATCTAATTGTACTAAGCCGTTGAATAATTGATTACAAACTGAATTGTCTTGTAATGTTCTAGAAAAAGCAGGGTCTAAAGTATTTATGTTTGCGTATTCGTTATAGCGAAAAACAAGCGCGTCCATTTCTTTTGATTTTTTATCGGCACAAGAAATATTCAAAAAAATAAGAATGACACCTAGATATTTAAATATTTTTAAAAGAATTGTATGTTTTTCAGTCACATTAATACGCGTTAAGGTGTTTCAAAAATAAAGGTTTTATTGTCTATTTCTAATTATTTTTAAAAAGTTAAAAATTAAATGTGACTTTTTAAATAATGAAGTGTCTTCAAACTGGGTGATATTGCTATTATGAATAAAAAGAAGTCTCTTAAGTTTAATAATTGTAATGTTATGGTTTTATAAAGAGCGTTTTGACTTGAAACGCTCTTTTTTTCTTAAATTTGCACGTTTTTATATAAGAAATGAATTCTAGAAAAAAAGTCGCATTTTATACATTGGGTTGTAAACTCAACTTTTCTGAAACATCTACCATTGCTAGAAATTTTAGTGATGAAGGTTTTGATCGTGTAGATTTTTCTGAAAATGCCGATATTTATGTTATAAATACCTGTTCTGTTACTGAAAATGCCGATAAACGTTTTAAAACCATAGTAAAACAAACTCAAAAAGCAAATGCAGAGGCTTTTGTGATTGCTATTGGCTGTTATGCGCAATTAAAACCTCAAGAGTTAGCCGATGTTAATGGTGTTGATCTGGTGCTTGGTGCTACCGAAAAATTTAAAATAACCGATTATCTTAATGATCTTTCTAAAAATGATTTAGGAGAAGTATATTCTTGCGAAATTGAAGAAGCCGATTTTTATGTAGGTTCTTATTCTATAGGTGATAGAACGCGTGCGTTTTTAAAAGTTCAAGATGGCTGCGATTATAAGTGTACCTATTGTACTATTCCTTTAGCACGAGGTATTTCAAGAAGTGATGCGATGCGCAATGTTTTGAAAAATGCTAAAGAAATTTCAGAACAAAATATCAAAGAAATTGTACTTACGGGGGTAAATATTGGCGATTATGGTAAAGGGGAATTCGGAAATAAAAAACATGAACATACGTTTTTAGATTTAGTTACCGAGTTAGATAAAGTTGAAGGTATTGAGCGTTTGCGAATTTCTTCAATAGAACCTAATCTATTAAAAAATGAAACTATTGATTTGGTATCGAAATCTAGAGCTTTTGTGCCTCATTTTCATATTCCGTTACAATCAGGTAATAATGAGATTCTTAAAAAAATGAAACGTCGTTATATGCGAGAGTTGTATGTAGATAGGGTCTCAAAAATAAAAGAAGTCATGCCACATGCTTGTATAGGTGTAGACGTTATTGTTGGTTTCCCAGGAGAGACTGATAATCATTTTTTAGAAACGTATAATTTTTTAAATGAACTAGATATTTCTTATTTACATGTTTTTACGTATTCTGAACGTGATAATACGGAAGCAGCAGAAATGGATGGTGTGGTACCAAATAATATAAGAAGCAAGCGTAGTAAGATGTTGAGAGGTTTGTCTGTTAAAAAACGACGTGCTTTTTATGAAAGTCAGATTGGGTCCAACAGAACTGTTTTATTTGAAAGCGAAAACAAAGCTGGTTATATACATGGGTTTACTGAAAATTATGTAAAAGTTAAAGCACCTTGGAATCCAGAATTTGTAAATACGTTGCACGATGTAAGACTTAATAAGATTGATGATGATGGTATAGTGCGTTTAGATTTTATAAAAAATAACGTCTTAATAAAATAGCAGAATATTCCTTTTAAGTTGGTTTAATTGAGTTTAAACGATTTTTTTTGATGTACTTGTTATACTACCGTAGGTTTGGGTAACCTAAATTTTTTGATACTAAAAACCCAAATCTATTAGTTATGAAAAAACACCTACAGTTATTAACAGCTCTAATTGTTATATCTTTTTTTACATCTTGTTCTATAGAAGATATTAATAAAAACACTAATATACTAGGTGTTTGGGAGTCAAGTGATTTAAGTACAAATTCGACAGAAACACAAACATTGGTATTTGGTGATAATAACACGGGTTTGAATATTCAAACAAGTGTATCTAATTCTAGTGAATCTATTTCAAGTGCAACATCTTTTAAATGGGAAGCAAATGATGAAATTATAACCCTTTTAGAAGATAATATATCTGAAACTTTTATTATAAATTCAGAAGGACAACTTGTTTTAGCTAACTCTCAAGATTTACGTTTAGAAAAAGTATCAGAAGATTATTCAAAATATTATTAATATAAATTCTCAAATAAAAAAGCCAAAACTAACAGTTTTGGCTTTTTTATTGTCTTTTTTTTAGAAAATTAAATTCTTAAACCTACAGGCAACATACGTTTGTACTTTCTGTTACCTCTTACAAATTTTGCAATTTCAGGACTGGTAGGAACCACGCTTAAATTTCTAGCTCCAATTTGTTCAAAAACCATAGCTAAAAATTCTTTGCTAAAATTTTCATCTTTAATTTCTTCTGGAATAATAAGTTTTGTTAAAAAAATCTTTCGTTCTTGAAGAGAGTATTCAATTTTTGCTAAATGATTGTCAATTTTTATTTCAAACTGACGTAAAAAGTCATTGTCTATTAATTCAGCAGCATCAATCATGTTGTAAAAGTTTTATTTCAATGGAATCTAAATAGCGAATACTAATTTAGTAGCTTTGTATTGCAAAAATACAAAAAAAAATCATTAAAATAAAGTAAAAATCAGGTTAATGCCTTATGGGTCAAGAGATAATACATGTTTACTTAATGCCAGGAATGGCTGCAAATCCGAAAATTTTCGAATATATTAAATTACCAGAAAGTCAATTTGAAATTCATTACTTAGAATGGATTACACCTTTAGATGATGAATTGCTCTCAGATTATGCGTTAAGAGTCTCTCTATTTATTAAGCACGAAAATATTGTTTTGTTAGGAGTGTCATTTGGTGGTGTGCTGGTTCAAGAAATAAGTAAACATATAAAAGTGAGTAAGTTAATAATTGTATCAAGTGTAAAATCTGTACATGAAATACCAAAACATATGTTATTAGTAAAAGCTACAAAAGCCTATAAATTAGTACCAACACAATTAGCAAGTAATATTGATGTGCTTGCTAAATATGCTTTTGGAGATGTTGTTACAAAGCGATTAGAATTATATAAAAAGTATTTATCTGTTAATGATAGCAAATATTTAAGTTGGGCCATTAAAAATATGGTATGTTGGAATCAAGAAAATCATCATCCTAATATAGTACATATTCATGGAGATAATGATGCTGTGTTCCCTATTAAGAATATATCTAATTGTATTTCAATAAAAAACGGAACACATATTATGGTTATTAATAAATACAAGTGGTTTAACGAGCATTTGCCTCGTATTATTTTAAACGACTAACAGTGTCAATCCAATTATTTTTTTTAACTTTAAACAAAACTTATTAAAGATGAAGATAGTACAAAAAGCCTTAGCGTTTGTGGGATTATTAAGTTTATGCGCCTTATTTATTTATGCCCTACAAGATGCTCCAACCGATGAAAATTTTGAAACAAAACTAATAAACGATTATAATGTTTATGCGCTTCAAGTTCCAGAGAATTTAGATTTTGCAGGTGAGCCTATGCCGCTTAAAAATCCAGATATTTTAGAGCGTATGGATCGCGAGTTGTTGGTAAATACGTATTGGCAGTCTAATGGTTTATTAATGTTTAAACGCGCTAAAAAGTATTTTCCAAGAATGGAACCTATTTTAGAAAAATATAAAATCCCTCAAGATTTTAAGTACTTAGCGGTTATAGAAAGCGGTTTAACAAATGCTGTTTCTCCTGCAGGAGCAAGAGGTGTTTGGCAGATAATGCCAGCAACAGGAAAAGAAAATGGTTTAGAAATAAACGATAATGTTGACGAACGTTATAATTTAGAAAAGGCGACTGAAGTTGCTTGTAAATACTTATTAAAGTCTAAAGAAGAGTTAGGATCATGGACACTTGCAGCAGCAGCATATAACGCTGGTAATACAGGGGTTTCTAGACGCTTGGAAGAGCAAGGAGTTACTAGTTATTATGATTTATTATTAGGCGAGGAAACGGGACGTTATCTATTTAGAATTGTGGCGTTAAAAGAAATTTTGTCTCATCCATCAAAATATGGCTTTAACTTTAGAGATAAAGATTTGTATAATAATGTGCCAACCTATAAAGTAGAAATAGATTCTGCAGTAACCGATTTTTCAAAATTTGCACAAAATTTTGGTATTAATTATAAAATACTAAAACTTCATAATCCTTGGTTACGTGAGCCACATTTAAATAATAAATCTAGAAAATTATATACTATTGATATCCCTAAAGAAGGATATTATAATGCACAGTAATTTTTAAGAAATAAAAGAGACTTGTTTTAAATGAAAGTTTATAAATCAAAAATTAGCTACGGATTATTACTGCTTATTTTTTTGATTTTAGTTTTGCCTTTAGGTTTTGGGATAGTTAAAACAGAATCAAATCAAAGTGTCATTGTTTCTATTAGTGCTTTTGTTTTACCATTCGGATTTGTTTTGCATCTTTTTTTTAACACAGAGTATGCTATAATAAATAACGTTTTGAAAATTAAATCAGGATTTGTTTATAAAAAGGATTTAGATATTCGTACAATAAAATCTATAACTAAATCAAAGAGTTTAATCTCATCTCCAGCAGCTTCATTAGATAGAATTGAATTAAAATATGGAGTGTTTTCTTCGGTAATTATATCTCCAAAAGATACATTTGATTTTATTGATGATTTAATTAAGATAAACCCAAATATAGAAAACAAAATAAAATAAAAATCTATCCTCTACGCTTTTGAGCCCTCAAAGAGCCTCCTGCACCGTAATGTTGATTTGGTGCTTGTGCGCGTTTCATGTTTTGCTTCATCTCCTTAATTTGATCTGCTAACATACCTTGTTTATCTAATTTTTGAGCTTCAGATAAAAGTTTTTGAGCTTCTTGTTTTCTGCGTTTAGAAAAAGCAATACCAGATAAATTTAATTTTGCCATAGCTAAATCATGATCCATAGATAGACCCAAAGAAATGGCTTTCTTAAAATATTTTTCGGCATCATTCATATTGCTTTGAGAAACCATGATACCATGTAAATAGTTAAAATAACCTTGTTGTTTAGTTACTAAAGCCGTTTCAGGTTTTTTAATTTTATTCAGCCATTTTTTAGCACCGTCAAAATCTTGCTTTCTTAATCTTAAAAAAGCTAATAAGATAAATTCATTTTTAAAATAAAGGAAGATAAAAATTGTAGAAAGTAAAATAAACATAATACCGTTACCTATATTACCCTCAGTAAATTGATAAACAGCATAAGCAATAATACCAGCTGCAATAATAAGTTTTATGATTTTATTGTACATTTTTATTTAGTTTGATGTGTGTTATAGACGTGTTTTTTGTTTAAATTGACGTCACTTTTAATTTAGATTACAAAGAAACTAAATTTTTATTAAAAATAACTTATACCTATTAAACAAAAAATAACTGATTACCCCAAATAAATAGAGGACTTACATAATGTTTTAAGAGAGTGAAAATTAAATAAAATATTTTTTCAAAAATGATTTGCAAAGTAATAAAGGCTTTGTATATTTGCCCTCAGTTTTGGAGAAGTGCCAAAAAAATTAAAAAATACATATCAGATTTTAAAGACATAAGATAATGAGTAAAAGAACATTTCAGCCATCAAAAAGAAAGAGAAGAAACAAACACGGTTTTAGAGAAAGAATGGCTTCTGCTAATGGTAGAAAAGTTTTAGCACGTAGAAGAGCTAAAGGAAGAAAAAAGTTATCTGTGTCAACTGAATCTAGACATAAAAAATAATGATTAACAATTGTTAATATTTTAAAGGTGTTACTTAAGTGTAACGCCTTTTTTTATATCTAAGTATCATCTATTTTTGTAACAAATTATAATTCAATATATAAACAGTAAAAATGCCAAAAAATCCTAAACTTAAATCTATTTTAATAATTGGGTCTGGGCCAATAGTTATTGGGCAAGCATGTGAATTTGATTATTCAGGTACACAAGCTTTAAGATCTTTAAGAGAAGATGGAATAGAAACTATTCTTATTAATTCTAATCCTGCAACTATTATGACTGATCCGTCTATGGCAGATCATGTATACTTGTTGCCTCTTACTTCAAAGTCAATTCTTAAAATTCTTAAAGAACATCCACAAATTGATGCCGTTTTACCAACAATGGGAGGTCAAACAGCTTTAAATTTGTGTATTGAAGCAGACGAAAAAGGTATTTGGAAAGATTTTGATGTTGAAATTATAGGTGTAAATATTGATGCCATAAATATTACAGAAGATAGAGAGCAGTTTAGAGAGTTAATGCTTAAAATAGGAATTCCTATGGCGCCTCAAGCTACTGCAACTTCTTACTTAAAAGGTAAAGAGATTGCTCAAGAATTTGGTTTTCCTTTAATAATTAGAGCCTCGTTTACTTTAGGTGGAGCAGGAGCTTCATTTGTTTATAAAGAAGAAGAATTTGATGAGTTATTAACACGTGGACTAGAGATTTCTCCAATCCATGAGGTTATGATTGATAAGGCTCTTATTGGATGGAAAGAATATGAATTAGAGCTTCTTAGAGATTCAAATGATAATGTAGTAATCATTTGTTCTATAGAAAATATGGATCCTATTGGGATTCATACTGGAGATTCTATAACAGTTGCTCCAGCTATGACATTAAGTGATAGAACCTATCAAAAAATGCGTGATATGGCTATTCATATGATGCGTAACATTGGTGACTTCGCTGGTGGTTGTAATGTGCAATTTGCTGTTAGTCCAGATGAAAAGGAAGATATTATTGCTATTGAAATTAATCCGCGTGTATCGCGTTCTTCAGCATTAGCGAGTAAAGCAACAGGGTATCCTATTGCAAAAATAGCCGCTAAACTAGCTTTAGGTTATCATTTAGATGAATTACAAAATCAAATTACAAAATCTACTTCAGCTTTATTTGAGCCGACGCTAGATTATGTGATTGTAAAAATACCACGTTGGAATTTTGATAAATTTGAAGGAAGTGATCGCAGATTAGGACTTCAAATGAAATCTGTTGGTGAAGTGATGGGAATTGGGCGTTCATTTCAAGAAGCCTTACATAAAGCAACACAATCGCTTGAAATTAAACGAAATGGTTTAGGAGCAGACGGAAAAGAAAATAAAGATTACAACCAGATTATAGAAAAACTTACCTATGCGTCTTGGGATCGTGTATTCATTATTTATGATGCCATTGCCATGGGAATTCCTTTAAGTAGAATTCACGAAATCACAAAAATTGATATGTGGTTTTTAAAGCAATATGAAGAGTTGCATTTTTTAAGAAATGAAATTTCAACCTTCACTATTGATACTATTGAAAAAGATTTACTACTTGAAGCGAAGCAAAAAGGGTATGGAGACAGACAAATAGCTCACATGTTGGGTTGTTTAGAAAGTCAAGTTTATAATAAACGTGAAGCACTTGGTGTTAATCGTGTATATAAATTAGTTGATACCTGTGCTGCCGAGTTTGAAGCAAAAACACCATACTATTATTCAACTTTTGAAAGTGATATGGAAACTGCTGATGGTAATCGTTATGCAGACAATGAAAGTATTGTTACTGATAAGAAAAAAGTTATTGTATTAGGTTCTGGTCCAAATAGAATAGGGCAGGGTATCGAGTTCGATTACTGTTGCGTTCATGGCGTTTTAGCAGCTGCTGAGTGTGGTTATGAAACTATTATGATTAACTGTAACCCTGAAACGGTTTCAACCGATTTTGACACCGCTGATAAATTATACTTCGAACCTGTTTTTTGGGAACATATATATGATATTATCAAACATGAAAAACCAGAAGGCGTTATTGTACAGTTAGGTGGTCAAACGGCTTTAAAACTTGCTGAAAAATTAACGAAGTACGGTGTTAAGATATTAGGAACTAGTTTTGAAGCTTTAGATTTAGCTGAAGATAGAGGTTTGTTTTCTAATATGTTAAAAGAAAACAATATACCTTATCCAGAGTTTGATATTGCTACAACAGCAGATGAAGCTTCTGCAATAGCAGATGTATTAGACTTTCCAATATTAGTACGTCCATCTTATGTACTTGGAGGTCAGGGGATGAAAATTGTTATTAATAAAGAAGAACTTGAAAAGCATGTAGTTGATTTACTAGGTAGAATGCCAGGGAATCAATTACTATTAGACCATTATTTAGATGGAGCCATAGAAGCTGAAGCGGATGCCATTTGTGATGGTGAGGATGTTTACATTATAGGTATCATGGAACATATTGAGCCATGTGGAATTCACTCTGGAGATAGTAACTCGTTATTACCACCATTTAATCTAGGTGATTTAGTAATGCAGCAAATTATAGATCATACTAAAAAAATTGCTTTAGCGCTTAATACCGTTGGTTTAATAAACATTCAATTCGCTATAAAAGACGATACGGTTTATATTATTGAAGCGAATCCTAGAGCATCTAGAACGGTACCATTTATAGCAAAAGCCTACGGTGAGCCTTATGTAAATTATGCAACTAAAGTGATGCTAGGTGAAAAGAAAGTTAAAGACTTTAATTTCAACCCTAAATTAGAAGGATATGCTATTAAGCAACCCGTATTCTCTTTTGATAAATTCCATAATGTGAATAAGAAACTAGGGCCAGAAATGAAAAGTACAGGAGAAAGTATCTTATTTATAGATAGTTTGAAAGACGATGCCTTTTACGAATTATATTCAAGAAGAAAAATGTATTTGAATAAATAATTCTTTGAGTTATCCTAAAATAGGTTGACAGATTTTAAAAACAAAAAACCAGAACATTTACTTGTTCTGGTTTTTTATTTTTAAAACGTTCTGTTTTACTAAAAAACTAAAAATAAATGGTCGGAATTTCTTCCGACCATTTATAAAAAAAGTATTTATGTTTTCTTAATCTACGATGTTATTAAATGTTTTACTTGGTCGCATAACTTGATTAATTAATGCTTCATTAGGTTCGTAATAACCACCTATGTTTGCTGGTTTACCTTGTATTTCAGTAAGTTCATTTATAATAGTTGCTTCATTTTTTGCCAATTCTATTGCTATTGGAGTAAATTCAGTTTTTAAATCAGCATCTTTTGTTTGATTAGCTAATTCTTGAGCCCAATACATAGCTAAGTAAAAATGACTTCCTCTATTATCCAATTCTCCAACTTTTCTTGAAGGTCCTTTTCTGTTTTCTAACAGCTTATCTGTAGCATCATCTAAAGTTTCTCCTAAAATTTTAGCTTTAGGGTTATTGTTAACATCACTAAAATGTACTAAAGAAACAGCCAATGCTAAAAATTCTCCTAAAGAATCCCAACGTAAGTGGTTTTCTTCTAATAATTGTTGAACATGTTTTGGAGCAGAACCACCAGCACCAGTTTCAAATAACCCTCCACCATTCATTAAAGGAACAATAGATAGCATTTTAGCACTAGTTCCTACTTCTAAAATCGGGAATAAATCTGTTAAGTAATCTCTTAATACATTTCCTGAAACAGAAATAGTATCTTTTCCATCTTTCAATCTTTCGCAAGTAAAAAGTGTAGCTTTAATAGGCGATAAGATTCTTAAATCTAACCCAGATGTATCGTGGTCTTTTAAATAGGTGTTTACTTTTTTAATTAATTCGGCATCATGTGCTCTGTTTTCATCTAACCAGAAAACAGCAGGTGTTTCAGAAGCTCTTGCACGTGTAACAGCTAGTTTTACCCAGTCTTGAATAGGTGCATCTTTAACTTGGCACATTCTCCATATATCTCCAGCTTCAACAGTATGCTCTAATAATGTATTGCCAGCAGCGTCAATAACGCTAACAATTCCATTGGATGCTATTTCAAATGTTTTATCATGAGAACCATATTCTTCAGCTTTTTGAGCCATAAGTCCAACATTAGGAACAGTTCCCATTGTTGTAGGATTGAAAGCTCCATTCTTTTTACAGAAATCTATAGTTGCAGAATAAATTCCAGCATAACTACTATCTGGAATTACCGCTTTAGTATCTTGTAGTTTACCATCGGCATTCCACATTTGTCCAGATGTACGAATCATCGCTGGCATAGAAGCATCTATAATAATATCACTTGGTACGTGTAAATTGGTAATACCTTTATCGCTATTTACCATAGCTATTGCGGGGCCATTTTTAAATGAAGCATCAATATCTGCTTGAATTTCGTTACGTTTAGCCTCTGGTAATTCTTGAATTTTTTCAACTAAATTTCCAAAACCATTATTAACATCAACCCCAATTTCTTCTAATATTTCTACATGTTTAGTAAAAACATCTTTAAAAAATATTTTTACAGCATGACCAAAAATAATAGGATCACTCACTTTCATCATGGTACCTTTCATATGTAATGAAAATAGTACATTGTTTGCTTTAGCATCGTTTATTTGTTTTTCAAAAAAGGTTAATAAGGCTTTTTTGCTTAACACTGTGGCATCAATTATTTCGCCTTTTAACAACGCTAAAGAATCTTTTAATATTGTAGTTGTACCATCACTATCAGTATGAATAATTTTTATGCTAGTGGCATCACTTAAGGTTACTGATTTTTCGTTATGGAAAAAATCCCCAGATTCCATAGTTGCAACATGCGTTTTAGAATCGCTACTCCATGCACCCATTGAGTGCGGATTATTTTTAGCATAATTCTTAACCGCTTTTGGTGCACGTCTGTCTGAGTTTCCTTCACGAAGCACTGGGTTTACTGCACTTCCTTTAATTTTGTTGTAACGCGTATTAATATCTTTTTCTTCAGCACTTGTCGGTTCATCAGGATAATTAGGAATACCAAAACCTTGAGATTGTAACTCTTTTATTGCTGCTTTTAATTGCGGAATAGAAGCACTAATATTAGGTAGTTTTACAATATTAGCTTCTGGTTTTTTTGCGAGTTCACCTAGAATGGCTAAATCGTCTGAAACTCGTTGATCTTCATTTAAATAATCAGGAAAAACAGCTAAAATTCTTGCTGCTAAAGAAATATCTTTAGTTTCTATATTAATACCAGAAGACTTTACAAAAGCTTTAACTATGGGTAAGAAAGAACGTGTTGCTAAAGCAGGAGCTTCATCGGTTTTTGTATAAATAATTTTAGACATTACTGTAAGATTTTTATGTTTTATTTAATTGTGAATAGGCGAAAAAAATATACGATAACGTTTTCGCGATGCGAATATACAAAAATTGATATTTAAAGATGTTTAAAAATTTAGCGAACTGTTTAATAACCACTAAGTTTTAATAGAATTATAAAAAAGGAAGTCACTAATAAGAATTTGGTAATAAAAAGCTATAAAAACAAAAGCCATATCACTAGAGAACTTAATCTCCTTTGATATGGCTTTCTTTGTAATAATATAACATGATCTATTTTAATATTGCTATTAAAAGGAGTTCAAATTTTCATCAAACTTTTCAATTCAAGTGTTATTATTACAAGTGAAACATTTTTGTTGTAATTTTCAAAATGTATTGACATATTACTAAAATGTTTCAGATAATCATTTTTCTTGATGCTATTCTACTTAGCTCTTCGCTTTCGCGTTAAGTTTGTGTAAAGCATTGCTTGCATTACAGCGTGCACTTTCGTTTCTGCTGCTTTTTAAGCTTTCAATTACACCAGTTGCCAACTGCTTCCGCATTTGGGACTTCTTGTAATATCATGGTTTCTTCATTTTTAACGCATACACGTCTAAACTTAAAACCTCAAAAAACAATTTTATAAAGAACGTTACCTTATTTAGACAATAATATAAATTCACTGTTGAAATGAAACCAACCAAAGGCTGTTATTATTTCTTTTTACTAAAGTATAACCTAAATTTAAAAAAACAAATTATTTAAGCAATTAGATATCAACTTCTTATAAACCATACTTATTAACTTTTGTTAATAAAAAAAGCCTTGATTTTACATCAAGGCTTTTTAATAGCTGCGGTTGCAGTTGTATTTTATTAACGTCTACGCTCAGTAATTCTGGCTTTTTTACCAGTAAGACCTCTAAAGTAGAAGATACGAGCTCTACGTACTTTACCACGTTTGTTAACTTCAATTTTTTGTAATGCAGGTAAATTTACTGGGAAGATACGCTCTACACCAATAGTACCAGACATTTTTCTAATAGTAAAAGTTTCTGAAGAACCAGATCCTCTTCTTTGTATTACTACGCCTCTAAAAAACTGAGTACGTACTTTTTCACCCTCTCTAATTTCGTAGAAAACAGTAATGGTGTCACCAGCTGCAAATGCTGGAAATTCTTTTTTTGTTACAAATTCGTCTTGAACAAATTTTACTAAAGATTCCATATCTTTAAATTTAATTATAATTAATCCAGAACAACATTCACGATTCTCGCCAGAGGTTAACCCGAAATTGGGTGCAAATATAGTTAATAATTAATAATGCACAATTAATAATTATCTTTTTTAGGGTGTTACTTTTTGTATGATGCTTGTTGTTTAAAATCACGTTGTTAGCAAACAAAAAGTCAGGCTATCCGCTATACCTTTTGTTTTTGTCATTCCTGCGTAGGCAGGAATCTATCATTAAAAGAAGTACCTCTTATTAAGTTAGTTTTAAAATTGATGAAAAACAAAAGGATGCCGCTTTTATCCTTAACACAGTTTAGTAAGCAGTATTCAGTTCACAGTACTCTGTAAGTAATTTTATAAATTCATAAAATTATTCATCCAATAAATCAGGACGACGTTCTTTAGTTCTTAAATACGCCTGTTCTTCTCTCCATTTTTCAATCTTAGGAAAATTACCACCAAATAATAACTCTGGTACCTTCATACCTTTATATTCTCTAGGTTTTGTGTAAATAGGTGGAGCTAATAAACCATCTTGAAACGAATCGGTTAGGGCAGAGGTTTCGTTTCCTAAAACACCTGGTATTAATCTTATAATGGCATCGCAAAGAACCGCAGCACCTAATTCGCCACCAGATAGTACATAATCGCCTATAGATATTTCTCGGGTAATAAAGAGGTCTCTCACACGTTGATCTACACCTTTATAATGTCCGCAAAGAATAATAATATTTTCTTTTAATGATAAATGATTAGCAATACCTTGTTTTAGTGTTTCTCCATCAGGCGTCATATATATAATTTCGTCATAATGGCGTTCTGCTTTTAAAGCCGAAATGCATTTATCTATAGGTTCTATCATCATAACCATACCTGCACCTCCACCAAACTGCGTGTCGTCTATAGATTTATAATTATCAGAAGTATAATCTCTTAAATTATGAAAATGAACTTCTACCAAACCAGCATCAATAGCACGTTTTAAAATAGAGGCTTCAAACGGACTTTTAAGTAATTCTGGTAAAACGGTTATAATATCTATGCGCATAATCTTTTATATGTTTTGCAAAGATAATTGAATTTATACGTTTTTCTTATGGGATTATTTAGGTTAATATAAAAAGGATGGTTTAAACAATTATTGTTTTTAATAAAGTATAACCATCGTCTGTGTTACCTGTAATAGAGTCTAACATATTTCCATCTAAACTATCAGAAAACACATTGTCAGATTCATTAAGTGTATTCGCTTCTCCGTTATAATTGTTTGTAGCATAAACAGTATCGCAAACATCTTTAGGAAAAGCAATTTGTATGACTCTAAGTGAGTTACCGCTGCTGTCTTTTATTTCAATATGAATATGAGGAGCTCTTCCGTTATACCAACCAGGGAAAATACTTATAAATGATGCTTGTCCGTTAACATTTGTTGTTTGGCGACCTCTTAAAAAATGAGCATTAGTGTGGTCTGCACTTTGCATCCCCGTACCGCCATATTCTGAGTATTCTCCATTGGCATCACAATGCCATAGATCAACAAATACATTCGAAATAGGTTCGCAATTATTACTTTGATCTTGAACTGTTAATGTCATTAATAGTGCAATACCCGATCGATCTCCAATAATGTTTTCCCTAACCAAATTAGAGGGTGTTTTTATAGGAAATGGACCCGCTGTTTCTCTTGGAGATAAATTACAGTCGCCAGTTTCTGTGTCTGATGGTATTTCAGTATTTGAATTAGAGCAAGATGCTATTAATGTTGGAATAGCAACAATGGCTCCCATTCCCATTAAACCATTTTTTAGAAATTTTTTTCTATCCACAAGTTTAAGTTTTTAAATTTATTTTAAGATTGCTAATCATACTTCCTTTTTTGAAACCAGATGCCTTCTAAACTTAAGTTTATAGAGAATAGATGGTAGTTTTCTTTTATTAAACCGTTTGTTATTTGTCCTTTATTTCCATAGGTATAGCCTAAATTTATCATAGAGTTTGTACCGTTGTTTAAAGGTATTCCAATGCCGATGTTGAAAGCAGAACTTTTTATGCGTTGCTTATTAACTTCTAAGTTTCCATTGTTATAATTAAAGCCTGCTCTATATTCTAAATTGTTAAAAAAATTTGAAATTCTTTTATTGGCAGCATATTGAAGTCCTAAACCAACAAAATCTTGATTCATATAAGTTCCAATTTTATCTGTTTGATTGGTGTCTTCCCAATAACTTTTCTTATAATCAAGATTAAAAGTAAAATAGTCTTTAAAGCTAGTTTTTATACCAAAAGCGACTTCTAAAGGTAACTTGAAATCATCAATATTACTCTCAGAATTCTCGCTTAAATCTGTAGTAGAAGTACTATTGTATAGTGTTGTAGTACTTGATTTACTTCCATCAAGGCTTGTTGGAAAGTTTATAGTAGCTCCTAACGAGAGGTTTTTAAAAACATCATATTGTATACCTGTACCTGCACGAAATCCAGAGTAATTAGTAACATCATCAATTATAAATGTATTATATGGTAAGTAGTCGGTTTCTGTTTGTTTTATTTGTCCAAATAGTACTGAGCCTGAAATACCTAACCTTAGCTTATTAGTTATTGCATATCCATAATTTAATAATAAACTATTAATGCCTCCAGTACCATCAATATCAGTAGTGAATAAATTATTATCACTTCCTTCAATATTTGATACAATATTAGATATTGAATAGCCCACATTAGTTAAAGGAATTAGTGTGACCCCAAAACCAGATTTTTTTGTAATTGGAAAAGCGATAGCAATGTTGGAAAAGTTTGCTATAATATTATTGCTAGAACTTCCTCCTTCTGAAAGCGTATTGGTTTGTGCTTTAAAACCAAAATCATAAAAAAAAGAATTTGGTTGAATGCTACCAAGTGAAGCTGGATTTGAATTGTTTATAAATGAACTTGAAGGGAATGCAATACCTAAGCCTCCCAATCCATTTATTTTACCCGTAGTTGTTTCGTTATTTAAGCCTAAGCCGTATAATGAATATGGCGAACTAGAAAGCGCATTAGATTGTGCGGTTACTTTTACTAAAAATACCAGTGTTAAAGCACCAAATATTATATATTTATTAATCATAAATTGCGTAAGTTATTTCTAGTTTAGATTTGATATTTCCTGATACCTTTTCACCATTTAATAGGTATCGGTTTACAGATGAATTAAAGTCTTTAGGGTAAATTGCTAAGAATAAATTATCGGCATTTAAATCTGTTAATTTTAGATTCAAAAAATATTTAACAGGAATGGAATAGTCTATAATATTAAATTCAGAGTCTTCATTTTCAATGCGTCCTAATGCTGTATTACCTTGTACATCTGTTAAAACACTTAAAATTTCAGCTTTTTTATTAACAATGTAAACATTTAAAGAATCGTTAGTATGTAAGTTTTTTGTGCTAGAATTTTGTTTTATAGAAATTTTCAAGTTAGCATCAATAATAATTCCTGTACCAGCGACATCGTATATTGACTCTATGTTTGGAATATTAATTCTTGTAGCAATTCCAGTGCCTGCTTGCATAAAACTATTGTTGTTTGTAAGTGTGCTGGGTAATTGTACCTCTTGATTGGAAAGCGATTCGAATACAGTACCTTCTTTGTTGCTAGATATATTATGAAAACTATAGCTAGAATTAAAAGGCAAATCTATGGTGCTTTCATCATCTTCAAGTTCACCATCTTCATAACTATAATAAATACGAATAAAGCTAGTATTTAAAAATCCTAAAACAGCCGTATTATTGTAATCGGGCTCAATAAGCAAGCCTTTGTATTCTTTTAAAAATTCATCTGAATTATTTATTTCATTTTGTTGAATTTTATCAAATATGTCTTTCCCATAAGCATAGCTTATACTAACATGTAAGGAGTCATCTTTTTTAGGTTTTGCAATAAAATTTTTTGAAGCAATAGGAGTGTTGTTATACTCAAAATTTGTGGTATTATAAAAACTATCGGTTTCATCATCGGGCTCAATATCATCTAAAACTTTGTATATATTTATTTTTTGAATCGGAATGGTATCATTGTAAAAATAATTGTCATAGTTTAATATTAAAGCTATAGAGTCGAAAACAGCATCATCATCTAAACCGTAAGTCGAATTTGAAAGTTGCGCATAACTTTTACTTTTAGTTATACCAAATACAGGGTCGTTATAAGACCCTATTAATAATCTACTTGTGTTAGATGTAACTAAAGAATCAAATTTAAAAGTTGTGGCTTCAATTGATAACGTGTCAATAAAATAAACTTTTGTGTCTAAGTTTACCCAATCTTCTCCAACAGGTAATCCGCTATTGTTTGTGTCACAAGACAGCATTAATACGAATAACATGAGTGTGGCTATTGGAACTGCAATTACCTGCTTAAGTGTCATAAAAAATAATTTATGCGAACTTAATTCAACAGGGCTTTCAAATAAAATAAGTTATACGAGTATCTATTTTTAATATGCCAATAGACAAATTTTGGCTATTAAATTTGTTTTAAGGCATTCGTCTTAATAATCTCCTTGTTTGTATAGACTAATCCTTAGAACAGCTATTATCTTTTTATTTATAAGATGGTAAGAATAGATTTGATCAAAATTAATTCAATAAATGAAAAGAATTATAATGGTAGCTTTTATCATTTCAATTATAAATAAAACATATGGTCAGTTAAATGAAAACATCTTTTCATTTAACTACAGTTTAGCTCCAATAGGTGGCGATGCTATAGATTTTTATAGAACGGATTTTAATCTTAATATACCTGTTAAATTAAGAAAAGGAAAAATAGTTAATAGTTTTGGCTTTGATTATTATCAATTAAATTACACCAGCGATTATAGTTTTGAAACTACCAATTTCTCAAAGTTTTACAATATAAGCTATGGTTTAAATTATATATATCCAGTATCTAATACGATGCTAATATCTGCCAAAGCAGAGGTTTCAATAGCTTCAAACTTAATAAACACAGTTAGTCATGACGATTTACTTTTATTAGGAAATCTATTAATAAGTAAAAGAATAGGAGGAGAAACTAGTACAGAAACTCTAACAATAGGGGTAAGCTATAATACCATTACAGGAAAACCTAAAATTTTACCAACAGTAAGTTATACTAAGCGGGTAACCGATAAATTCTCATATAGTATAGGGTATCCTAAAACCTATGCTAACTACAAAATAAATCCTATTAGTTCATTAAAATCGTTGTTGTCTGTTGATGGAGTTTATTCCAATTTAAATAGTTTAATCTATATCAATACTATAACTGAAGCTCATAAAGCTTCTTTTACAACAACAAATTTAGGACTAGAATACAGTTATAAAATGGATGATTTTTGGGCATTATCTTTTAAAGGCGGGTATTCGCTTTCAAATAAATACACCTTGTTAAATAATAAAGATGATGAGGTTTTTGATTTTAATACAGCTTCTAAGCCGTTTTTATCGGCAGGAATAAAATTTAATTTAAAAAATAAAAACAAAAAATAGATTATGAAAAACAGAAAAACACTTTTAATAGCCATACTAACCATGACGGTCATTTTTTCTAGCTGTTCATCAGATGACGAAGAAGATAGAGGAAATTGGGTAGATGCTTCTGCCTTTGATGGTATACCAAGAGCTAATGCTGCTAGTTTTACAATTGGAGATTATGGCTATATGGGAACAGGTTATGATGGAGACGATTATTTAACCGATTTTTGGCAATACGATATAAACGGTAACTATTGGGTACAAAAAGCTGATTTTCCAGGGGCAGCAAGAAGTTCGGCTTCTGGATTTAATATTGATAGTAAAGGATATGTTGGTATTGGTTATGATGGTGATGATGAATTAAGTGATTTTTGGGAGTATAGCCCAGAGACTAATGTCTGGGAACAAAAAGCAGATTTTGGCGGCGGTGTTAGAAGAGCAGCCATTGGTTTTGGAGCTAATAGTACGGGATATATTGGTACCGGTTATGACGGTGATTATGATAAGAAAGATTTTTGGAAATACGATCCTATAACCGATGCATGGACACAGTTACTAGGCTTTGGCGGTAATAAAAGAAAGGATGGTACGGCGTTTATTATAGACGATATGGTGTATATAGGAACAGGAGTTACCAATGGTATTTATCAAGTAGATTTTTGGAAGTTTGACCCTACTACCGAGGGTTGGACACGTCTTCTAGATTTAAACGAAGACGATGATTATAGTATAGTTAGATCTAATGCTGCGTCGTTTACTTTAGATGGATTAGGTTACGTTACTACAGGATATTATGGAGGCGTAATGTCAACTGTTTGGGAATACGATCCTATATCTGATGAATGGGAGGAAATTACAGCTTTAGAAGCATCAGCTAGACAGGATGCCGTTAGTTTTTCTAATGGAAGTAGAGCTTTTGTTGCTTTAGGAAGAACAGGAAGTTTGTATTTGTATGATGCCTATGAAATTCATCCTCAAGAAGATTATGATGATGAAGATTAAAATTTGATAGCAATTTGATTAGTAGTTTTTTTTTTTTTGAAATCCAAAGCGCGTAACCTCAACCTCTCTTTTTTTTATAATTATTAGCGCTTTGGATTTTTTTTAATTTACATGAATGAATATTAAAAAAAAGTATGTAGTATACATTTTGTTTGTTTTAAGCATTAGTTTAATTACTCTTATTCTTATAAGAATGGATTTTAAAACTAAAGCATCGTATTATAAATCAAGTGTATATAAAACAGATAATGGTTATGGCTATAGCATAACTTATAACGGAAAGGTATTAATTAAACAAGATTATATACCAGCAATTCAGAACACTCAAACTTTTTGTACTTATGATGATGCTTTGCATGTATCAAACTTAGTTAAAGAAAAACTTTATAAAAATAAGAATCCCAAAATTTCATTATTAGAATTAAAACAACTTAAAATTTGTTTAAACTGTTTACATTAGTATTATGGTAACTAAAGATTTTATGAATACTATTAAACGTAAGCAAATAGTATTACACGTTTCAATATGGGCTGTATTTATCTGTTTTAATTTAATGCAACCAAGAGTACATTCAGAAGATATTTTAAGGCATATTCTATTAATTTTAATAAGCAACATAACTCTTTTTTATATAAATTATTCATATTTAGTGACTCACTTTTTATTAAAAAACAAGAAATTATTATATGTGGTTTTGGTGCTTATTTTAATAATGCTATCACTTATAGTATATAGTCAACTATCACCAGATTTCAAATTAGATTTTAAGCCAAACTTTAAACCAGATTTTAATACAGACTTTAAATTAGAGTTCGAAAAAAATAAATCAAGCTCTTTTTTCAATTTTAAATTAATACCGCCATTCATATTTAATGTTTTATTAATAGTTGCAGGAATAGCCTTTAGGGTATATGGTGAGTGGAATAAAAATGAAAGAACTAAAAAAGAAATAGAATCACAAAAATTTTCAACAGAACTTCATTTTTTAAAACATCAATTAAGTCCGCATTTTTTATTTAATTCATTAAACAGTATTTATTCACTTACTACTAAAAAATCTAATGATGCACCCGAAGCAATTATAACATTATCTGAATTAATGCGATATATGCTCTATGAAACTAATAGTGAGTTTGTATCGCTTAGCAAGGAACTAGAGTATGTTCAGAATTATTTAAAATTACAGCGCTTGCGTATTGCAAATAATAAAGACGTAACATTAAATATTCATGGCTCTATAAGAAATCAAAAAATAAGGCCACTATTGTTTATTTCATTTATAGAAAATGCGTTTAAATATGGTACGGACTTTAAAGGACATACTGAAGTTAAAATAGAAATAGACATAAATGCAGAAGATTTAAAATTTTCTTGCATTAATATTATAGGAAATAGAAAAACAGATAAAGATAGCTCTGGTATTGGACTGCATAACACAAAAGAGCGTCTAGAATTTTTATACCCACAAAAACATGAGTTAATTATAGAAGAAAAAGATAACAGATTTATTGTAAATTTAAAGTTAAAACTAAACTAATGAAATGTGTTATAATTGATGATGAGCCATTAGCTATAGATGTTATAGAGTCTTATATAAAACAAATAGGCGGACTAGAAATAGTTGTTACATGCACAAACCCGTTAGAGGCAATAACGCTTTTAAATAAGAAAAAAGTAGATCTTATTTTTTTAGATATTCAAATGCCTAATCTTACCGGCATAGAGTTGGTTAAGGCCTTAGATAATATACCTCAGTTTATTTTTACAACCGCATATCCGCAATATGCTTTAGATGGCTTTAATTTAAATGCCACAGATTATTTAGTAAAACCCATACCATTTCATAGGTTTTTAAAAGCTGTAACACGAGCCAAGGAAAAGTATGAATTAGAAAAAAGTAGTAGTATAAAAAACGAAGTTTATAATGAGACTTCTTCTTCAGAAAATGTAGATGATTTTATTTTTGTTAAATCTGAATATGAAAACATAAAAATAAAAACAGATACCATAAAGTACATTCAAGGCTTAAAAGATTATATAAAAATATATACAACCCAGTCTGAAAAAGCTATTTTAACACTATCTAGTTTTAAAGATATTCTTCAAAAATTACCATCAAAACGCTTTATAAGAGTGCATCGTTCTTATGTTGTAAATATCGATTTTATAAGTGCGTTACAAAAAACAAAAATTATTGTTGATGGCGTGCAAATACCCATTGGCGAAACTTATAAAGATGATGTTATAAAAAGACTTGGGGTGTAGGTTTGTTTAACGGTCTTGTATAAGTAAGAATAGTAACGGATTTTGAAACACAAACCTTTCAGGTTAGAACCTGATTATAAAAAAAAAGAAACTTTGATAAAGCACTGAAACTACTATTGTTTTTATATAACTTAAGTTTATTTTCTATTAAATTAGATAAAAATAAGAAAGAACAAAAGAGCGCATGTTAAGCAAAGGTAAAAGTAAGAAAGTAGTGCTAATAGCCGTTGACAATAAGTTACTTAAACAGTGTTTTGCAATTGCTAAATCAGGTAGGCCTTATGATAAGCATTACGTTTCAGTATTGCCTAGATAATTAGAAAAAAAATACTATAAAAAAAGCTTACAAAATCATATAGAATAATTTTGTAAGCTAAATATAATAGTGACTAAATTTAATGAAGAAAAGTGTTGTTTTTCACCTCAGTTCTTTGTCTTTCGTTCGTACTTTTTTATTCTCCGTGATACATTTTAGCCAGTTTTGATGGATCAAGATCAAAAGTTGTGTTTAAGCAAAGATTGTAGTTAA
>TARA_R110002050_G_scaffold79810_4_pt1 | contig 45457 bp, 52 predicted proteins | sample TARA_R110002050 | Tara Oceans TARA_R110002050 (sample SAMEA4396988) | marine metagenome | biome: Polar Biome; feature: [DCM] deep chlorophyll maximum layer (ENVO:01000326); material: water (ENVO:00002006), including particulate matter (ENVO:01000060) such as... | depth 25 m
GATCGCTGTTTCAACCGCTTCGGTTCGGGTGCGTGCCACAAGTTTAGAAAGAATGGACGACAGGTGAAACTTAACCGTTCGCTCCGAAATATACAACTGTTCTGCAATTCGCTTGTTGGTGTACCCTTTTTTCACCAAAGAAAGCACTTCCAGTTCGCGATTGGTTAAAGGTGAAGTTGGATAATGAAAGCCCTTTTCGACTGATTGACCAACGGTATGTTCGTCGGTTTCTCCCAGAATAAGTAACAGTTGCCGGTACAGCTCTTCGGCATGCGACAGCGAGCGTTTAAGTTTTCCCGAGTTAGCATCGTTATTTTTCTCCGAGCTCAGCCTGGCCTCCCTTAAAAGACTAAGCAGTTCTTCCATTCCCGGACCAATCACCCGAGAAAGAACATCGCGCAGAGGGCTATCCCTTTTCGAAAGCCCGTCACCGTTTACGACCCCTTGCATACGTGTTCGCTGGATAGCAATACTGATCAGTTCGCTGATTGAGTTTAAAACAATAAGCTGTTCTTCCTGAAGCTCCTGTGTCTCCTTGCTTACCAGGTTGATCAATCCGACCTTGCGCCCTTGAATGGTTATGGGAATGGTAGCATGAAATTTCAGCCCCCGAGTTCCTGACGTAATGTCGTGCAGGCGTGTGCACCTGATTTCACTGATGTTTTGCGCCTCCGAAATTCCATCGGCCAAATATTTGTCAATGCAAAAGCAGCGGCCCGAAAGGCGCTCCGGATAGCGGCTCAGTGCCGGAGGTAAGTTGAATGATGCGGCCAGGTATACCGTTTTGTCATCTTCCTGCAGCAACCAAATCCATCCGGTTTCCAGGTGCAACAACTCTACCGTTTTTTCCAGCGCCATGCGCAGAGCGGAATGCAGGGAAAATTCTTTGTTTAGATACCTGGCAATTTCATACAAGTGTGAGAAGTATTCAGTGTTGTTCATGAGGTTGAAGCTTCGTTTGTTGTTTTCTGATAACGGGCTTTTTTTACGACCACCTCATTTAATGACAACCGAACGATGGATTTTGTTGTACAACGCATTAGTCATTCCACCCAGCTATTGTCGGCAGTTGATGAGGCATGAGAGCGGGCCAATGCCTTTATGTTGGAGACCCGCTATCCGGCAACAAAAACGATAAAATCATTGAGCTAACCGACATTAGTTAACCGCAAACGAATCATAGTGCAAGGTCTTTCTGTCTACCTCTTTTTTTTTGGCTCAACTGTCCCTCCTTTCCTACCGCATTGGCGGTTTGTTGTTTCTATTAATTCAGTTTCCATTTATCAGCAAGTTCTTTGTTATAGCCGCCACCGTCACTGGGATTTGGCTCGCCTTTGCCCGTTGTTATTAGTTTATATAGACTATTGTTGATGTAATTGGTCCAGGCTTCCTGGCAAACGTCATAACATTCGTAGAATTCCGTAAGTCCTTCCTGCGTGAAAGTGAGCCTGGTCTTTTCTCCTTCCTTGCCTATTTCAAAGATGAGGCGGTTTCCTACCCATTCTTCCTTGTCTTTTACAAACTTGAAGCTATTCTCCATCACGGTCCATACAACCTTTTTTCCCGGTTCTAATTCCACAACCTTCATCTTGCAAAGGTGAATGTCCTTGTAATGATAGAACCATTCTTTGTTGAGTTCGTCCGTTGGCCCTTCGATCTCTTCTGACCACCAACCACGCACGGAGTTAATGGCATTGTATACTTCCTCAGGACTTTGGCTTACCACAACACTAGTAGTGAAATTCTTATCTTTCATTTTTCTGATTTTTTGTGATTCAACAATCCATTTTTCATTTTGTGCCTTGTCTAAGCTAGCTTCAGCAAAGGAAAAGAGCAACAATACACTTAAAGCGGATACGACTGATTTTTTCATCATGCGACGTTTTTATATTATTTCAATTTCGACGCTAAGTTCTCCATATAGGCGGTCCAGGCTTCGGAACAGTTGCCGTAACAAACGAATTTGGGGGCTAAGCCGTCATGGGTAAAGGTCACTCGCCTGGAGTCTCCCAGATCCAAAATGTCAAAGCGTAACCTGGTGCCTATCCATTCATCCGTTTTTGAGACGAATGAAAGCTTAGCGTCAGTCACCTCCCAGACTATTCTTTCGTTGGGAATCAACGCTACCAACTTTTGCTTGGTGTAATGAACGCCACCGCCCGCCTGAAACTCAAATTCGTCTCCTGGTTGTTCACTTTTCCCGGTAATCGTTTCTTCATGTAGACCGCTCCACCAATTTTTCACCTGCACAAGAAAATCAAAAATCTCTTTAGCTGATTTAGGACTATCAACACGATAGGAGAAGTCTGCTTCTCGTGAATGGTCCATCACATTTGCTTTTAACACCTGTGTTTTCATCGTTTATAATTTTCTAAGGTTTGTAATAAAAATATTTCTTTACGATTATCTTCATTACAAATGTATTAGTACTATTTATCATTTAAAATGGGCAATAAGGACATCATCAGAGGCTGATTTGGACAACCTTTCGCGCAATTTCTTAAGACAATATTGATGAAGCCACTGATCAAGCTGGTGCTGAACGGACGGCGTAACCTAAACAATATAGCGGTAGGCACCAATCATTTTCCATAGAGACAAGGTGTATTGCGAGACTTTGAGGAGAACCGTTTTTAAAATTCGCTTGGCCGGCAGATGCCCGCACCTGGATGCATGGCAGTGCAAGCCCTATCAATGAAGGCATCTATTTAATAAAGATCCTTGATCGGGCGTCGCGTAATTGCGCTACCAGTTCTTCTGTATTTGCTTTTTTACGACCGCCTCTTTTAACGATAACAAAACGATGGATTTTGTTGTAAAATCCATCGTTCTTTCTACCCATCAATCATCGGTCGGTGATGAGATTCAAGATTGGTGCAATGCTCTCATTTTGTATACCCACTGTTCGGCATCAATAGACTGCCTTGGTTACATCAGCGCCGCGACTCTCAAGTGTTTTCATCCGCTCCCAGTCCCGTCGGGCGCCTTCTTCATCTCCCAATTCTTTCAAGCACAATCCCCGCATGTACAGTAACCTTTTTTCGTAAGGCTGATAATTAATTCCTTTATTGAAGTGTTTCAATGCTTTTTTAGGATTTTGCCCGATGAGCAGTTGCTGGGTGCCTTTTTCAAAATGTAGCTTGGCCTGTCGTGAAAAATCTTCTGGGGGAATACCTTCAAAGTCCACTCGCTTAAAAGCGACTGAAATTTCATGCGTCATCGTTACCGGTTCACCGTTGATTTCGCCTGGGGTCCAGAAACCACTCGTGGTTTTTAAAACCGAAATCACATGCTCATCAATTTCGGGCGACACACTGTTGATGACATAGAACCGGCTTAGTTCGCCTTGAGGCGTTACATCGAACTGGATCACTTCGGTTCCTTCCACCTTCTTCCGTTTTAAAGATTGCCTGGGAAAAGCGATGCGGTCGCGCAGGTAGTCATGTAGCGATTCGTAGCTGCGGTCTGCCAGGAACATCTTCGAATTTTCTACAGATAATTCTGGTGGAATTACTTCAGCCCTGCCAGGATATTGGCTATTGGCCCGGCCCGAGGTAACGGTACTCAATACAATACACATCAGGAAAAGAAAAATCGTCTTCATGGCTTTGAGTATTTATTTGTTATTAATGTTCGTTTCCTGTGAAAATGCAGGAAACGGTTTCTGTTTTCAGTGGTAAAGATAGGGTGACCAACCTAGCAGTTCCATAATTTTTTAGACGACCAACGCCGGTTTCGACTAACGACAAAAAAGTTCAGGTGTATGATGTTCAGATGCTTAAGCAGGCATTTTGTCGAAAAAGTCCTGTCATTGTTGGCACAATGCCTATCTTTGTGATTCAAAACCGTCTGGCATGAGAAAAATGATCTGGCTGAAAAACAAGCGGCTGTTCAACATCTTGTTTTGGGTGCTTTACTTCCTCTACGAATGGTTGGGAAATGCTGCAGTAGATAACGAATACGAGCGTTATTTGATTAATGCTGCTGTGATTGTGCCCATTACTTTTTTTGCAGCCATGTTTACGATCCATTACCTGTTCCGGTCGTTTTATTTAAATGAAAGGAAAATCATGTTCTGGATTTTGGCCGTCGCAAGCATGATTGTTGTTACACTTGCCCGCCGGACGTTTAATTACTATTACACTTACCCACTTTGTTATCCGGAAGGGCAGCAAACCATGTCGTTTCTTTTCTTGCCGAAACTAATCATTGAAGCGGTGAACACCTATCTTATTGTAGGCTTGTATTCCATGTTTCATTTTTTCAGGGCCTACTACGAGCAACAAAAACTGGCACAGGCATTGCAGCAGGACAAAGTCCAGTCGGAGCTGGCCCTTTTAAAACTTCAGGTGCATCCGCATTTTATTTTTAATACTCTCAACAACATCTACTCCTTTTCGTTGCACAACAATGCTAAAACACCCGATTTAATCTACCGGCTATCTTCCTTTCTTGACTACAACCTTTACGATAGCCAGTCGGAGTATGTGTTGTTATCGAAAGAACTGGAATACATTTCGAACTATATTGAATTGGAGAAAATACGATTTGGCGACCGGCTGGATGTTGCGTTAAATGTTTTCAACGATATCTCGAAGAGTTACATAAGCCCCATGCTCGCCTTGCCCCTTGTAGAGAATGCCTTTAAGCATGGCATTGGCAAAACGCGGGGCAGTGGATGGATCCGGATTGATGTGTCGGCTGACAAGGGATGGATTGCGATAAATATAGAGAACAGTTACTCCAACACTGCTAATAAGGAAATTGGAAACGGTTCGGGGATTGGCCTGGAGAACGTGCGGCGCCGGCTCGAAATTCTGTACCCTCAAACACATTCCTTGCAGGTATTCTGCGAGGACCAGTCGCACTTGGTGAAACTAAAAGTAAAAGACAAAGCTTATGAGGATTAAATGTCTGGTTATTGACGATGAACCGCCTGCACGCGAGCTGCTGACAAACTATATTGCACGCCTCGAGAACCTTCAGCTTGAAGCTCAATGCGCCAATGCGCTTGAAGCACACGAAATCCTTCAGGTTCAGGAGATCGATTTAATCTTTTTGGACATCAAAATGCCGGAGCTATCGGGGCTCGATTTTATAAAGACCTTGCACCACCGGCCAAAAATTGTGATCACCACTGCTTACAGAGAGTATGCTGTCGAAGGTTTTGAACTCGACGTGCTGGATTACCTGGTGAAGCCCATCAGCTTCGAACGTTTTTTAAAGGCACTGTCAAAATATAACCAACAGGCTGCCTTGCCAAACCCATCTATCGGAATCCCCGAAGCGGACCAACCGATTGACGGTATGTATATGTATTTTAAGGTCAACAGGGAAATGGTTCGGATTTACCTGCGCGACATCCTATACATTGAAAGTGTAAAAGACTACATCAAAATCATCACGCCGCAAAAAACCTATGTGACCCACGAGCGGATTAGCTTTATGGAAGAGAAACTACCCGAAAAATGCTTTATCCGGGTGCATAAATCCTACATTGTTTCCCTCCAAAAGATCAGTTCATTCGGAGGAGACCTGATAAAGATTGATTCACACAGCATACCCGTTGGGCGGCATTTCAAACGAAAAGTTCAGGAGGTTGTCAAAGAAGTGCTGTTTCAAAACAAATAGAATATAAGTAGTGCCTTGGCGGTATTTGCTGCCTTTTGTCGTTCGTTTTTCAAATAAAAGTTTGCCTGTATACAGATAAGTTTTAGTTTTGAAGTCCGGTATTCTCCCTATTATCAACCTTATTCGTCACTTAACGCACCTTCAAAATAAATGGATGAACATCTTTTAAGAAAACACATAGAAGAAATCATCGAATTAACGGACGATGAATTTACCAAGGTATTGGCATATTTTCGAAAAAGGACATTTAAGAAACATCAAATTGTTCTTCACGAAGGGGATTACGCCAAATACGAGTTCTTTGTACTTCAAGGTTTAATGAGGGTCACCAGGTTGGATTCGCATGGGAAAGAACATATTTTACAATTTGGAATGGAAAATTGGTGGATAACCGATGCCGAAGCATTTCATCATAAAACAGCATCAACCCTGGTTGTAGATTGCCTGGAAGACACCGAAACATTGTCAATTACTCTGGAGAATAAAGAGAAATTAAGTGGGGAACTTCCAAAAATGCAAACCTTTTTTCTCAAAAACACGACCAACGCATATATTGCTTTACAAAAACGAATCCTGTGCTTTTTAAGCAGCAATGCAAGTGACCGCTACCATAATCTACTTACACAATATCCAGGCTTAATCCAAAGAGTTCCAAAGGCGATGATAGCCTCCTACCTTGGTGTCACCCGAGAGACTTTAAGCCGGTTGGCAAAAACCGGAGCTTAAAATGTGACATTCCTCACACCAAATTTTTGATAAATGTCCTGTCGAGCGAGCGATGCTCTTCAGAACTTTGTCATGTGCAAACGTTTTTGCTCTTGACACAACGGAGGTTGTAACGATTAGCTTATTGCCGCCGTGGCCAAAGGGCTCTCAATCAATTAAAAATAAATAAATATGGAATACAGAAATCTAGGAAATTCAGGTTTAGAAGTACCTGTATTAAGTCTTGGGACAGGTACTTTCGGCGGAACCAACGAATTCTTTCAGCGTTGGGGACAAACCAATGCCGAAGAAGCTACACGCCTGATCGATATTTGTTTTGAGAGCGGAATCAACTTTTTTGATACCGCAAATGTCTATTCTAACGGTGATTCGGAGAGTGTATTGGGTAAGGCTTTAAAAGGGAAAAGGAATAAAAGTATTGTCTCTACCAAAGCTACTTTTCAAATGGGGAACCAGCCGAACGAGAAAGGTTCTTCCCGATATCATTTGATGAACACACTTGAAGACAGTCTAAAAAGGCTGAACACGGACTACATTGATCTCTATTTCATGCACGGATTTGATCGCCATACACCCATCGAAGAATCTTTAAGAACGCTTGACAATATGGTGAAAACAGGAAAGGTCAGGTATATCGGCTGCTCTAATTTTGCGGCGTGGCAATTAATGAAATCACTCTCTTTCTCTGAAAAAGCCAATTTGGAGAAGTATGTTATTTATCAAGGTTATTACTCATTGATTGGGCGCGATTATGAACAAGAGCTTATGCCCTTGCTGGAAGATCAGAAAATGGGGCTAATGGCGTGGAGTCCTTTAGGCTGGGGGCGATTGACAGGGAAGATAAAGAGAGGTGCGGAAATGAAAGCAGGAAGAATAAAATCAGGGGGGGATGTAGGAGCACCTCCCGTTAATAACGAGTTCCTTTTCAACGTGATTGACGTTTTGGAAGAAATAAGCGAAGAAATAAACAAGTCTATCCCGCAAATTGCAATAAACTGGTTACTTCAAAACAAGAGCGTGTCGAATGTGGTAATCGGAGCGAGGAATGAAAAACAATTACGCTCAAATATTGAATCTGTTGGGTGGAGTTTGTCTGAAAAGCATTTAAACGAACTCAACGAAGTTTCAAAGCAGACTCCGATTTATCCTCATTGGGTTGGCGATCGATGAAACGCGTTACAGGTACTGTCAACGGTGCCAAAAGGTCGCAGATCGTAACCATGCCTTGCGTGAATTACCAGATAGGGCTCTGCCTGCAAATTAACTAACAAAACTTCGAGATCGGTTGTTAAACGAACATGAAACATGAAAAACCGATTGTAATCAAAAAGGGAGAAGGTAGAAAATATCGCATGGGGCCGATACAGGCCACATTCCTTGCCGATCAAGAAGAGACCAACGAAAAGTACAGTGTCTCGAAATGGCAGCTGTAGGGAAATTAAGAAGGGCCTGGTGCCCATCAGCATGAAGAAAACGATGAAATATTTTACTTCTTGAAGAGACAAGTCTGTTTTTTGATCGGTGAAGAATGGGTTGACGCGGCAAAGGGTACATTTTTACGGATCCCGGCAAAAACGGTCCACGATTTTTCCAACCGGACAGCCACCAAAACAGGCGTCTCAACTTTTTTATTCCAGGAGGTTTTGAACGGAACATGCCAGCAATTGTCAGGTGGTTTGAAGAAAACGTCAAAATTTAATAACCGGGGCAAAAGAGTGTTCCCGAAATAAAAGTACAGTGGTTATCATGTTAGCTACGATGCAAAAAAACCGGTTGCAGATACAGAATGTTTTTTACATTTGCACCTTGAAAAAATAAAAAGGTATAATAGAATGTGATTAATAATTTCTTTCAGACAACAAATTAAGACAAAAAAATCATAACCGGTTTGGTTGATTGTTTTTACTTTTTAACGAAAGACATTATGTTATATCTACAAAGCATATCATACATACATCCTGATAAGGATTTACTTTTTGAGAATATATCTTTCTCAATTAACAATTCTGAAAAAATCGCATTAATTGGCAACAATGGAGTAGGCAAATCAACATTGCTGAAAATAATTGCTGGTAATCTACAGGCCTCCGAAGGTCAGTTAAAAGCCGAAACTAAACCGTATTATATACCTCAAATATTTGGTCAATTTAATCATTTGACTGTTTCTCAAGCGCTGGGTATCGAAAAAAAGCTCGACGCTTTGAAAGAAATCCTAAATGGAAATATGTCAGCAGAAAATTATGCTTTACTTGATGATGATTGGGCCATTGAAGACCGTTGCAATCAGGCATTGGAATACTGGCAACTGAACAATTTGGACCTGGAGCAAAAAATGGAATTCTTAAGTGGAGGACAAAAGACAAAGGTCTTTTTGGCTGGAATTTCGATTCATCAACCAGAATTAGTTTTAATGGATGAGCCGAGCAATCATTTGGATATTGCAGGAAGACAGCTTTTATATGATTTTATTCAATCTTCAAAAAGCACAATGATTGTTGTTAGTCATGATAGGAGATTACTTAATCTTTTAGCTTCCATTTATGAATTAAGTAAGAGAGGCATTGTTGTTTATGGAGGCAACTATGACTTTTATGCTCAGCAAAAGCAAATAGAAAATAACGCTTTGAGTCAGGATATTCAGAGTAAGGAAAAAGCTCTGCGTAAGGCAAAAGAGAAAGAACGTGATATCATTGAAAGACAACAGAAATTAGATTCACGAGGAAAGAAAAAACAAACAAAAGCAGGTATGGGTAAGGCTATGATGGATAAGATGAAGAATGATGCCCAAAATAGTAGTGCCAAACAAAAAAACGTTCATGCAGAGAAAATTGGTGGAATTTCTCAGGGATTGCATGAATTACGTTCATCTGTTGCCGAAATTGACAAAATGAAGTTTGGGTTCGACAACTCAGCTTTGCATAAAGGAAAAATATTACTCACTGCGACGAATATTAATTATGGCCATAGCTCCAAATTATTATGGACTGAAAATCTGAATTTACAAATAATCAGTGGTGAGCGTATTGTCCTTAAGGGATTGAATGGTTCTGGTAAAACAACTTTAATCAAACTTATTTTAGGAAGTTTTGAACCTCAAACGGGAACGATCTACAGAGCAGACAATAAAGCTGTGTATATAGACCAAGATTATTCCTTAATAAATAGCAGCCTGAGTATTTACGAACAAGCCCAAGAATTTAATACTACTGCCCTGCAAGAGCACGAAATAAAAATAAGACTTAATCGATTTCTATTTTCAAGAGAAAACTGGGATAAACCATGTGCATCTTTAAGTGGAGGAGAAAGAATGCGATTGATGATCTGTTGTTTGACAATTTCAAACCAATCGCCAGATATGATCATATTAGACGAACCAACAAATAATCTGGATATTCAGAATATTGAAATTTTAACAGCAGCCATCAATGAATACCAAGGAACTCTACTTGTAGTTTCTCATGATGAAAGTTTTTTGGAGCAAATAAAAATCGAACGAATAATTCAACTTCAATAAGTACAGTAGCTAATATTCTGTATATGTAATGGCAGGTAATGTTTTAAATGTAAATATTTGTACCACGCTCATATCAGATTACAAATAGGCTAAGATATCCTTTGGGTATTTAAAACTGAAGACAGATATGATATACCAAACAGGTAGGGCGCATAATTTCGCACATACTACTTGCTTGTCTTCATTTTTCTTTCAATGACATCATATGGAACTCACACTTTAATCATTTCCTTTTGTGTCAACATAAAACCAGTCTAAGAGTAAAAATTCCCGCAAGATTCGGGTTCCAATCCAGTCAAAGAGTTTCGATATTAGCAGGAAAATTTTTATACCGATGAACAAGAAACAAAAACTGAATTACGATCGCATTGCAGAAGCCATTGAATATATTAGAGTCAATTTCAAAGAGCAGCCTAACCTTGACGAAGTGGCATCAAAAGTACATGTGAGCCCTTTTCATTTCCAACGTTTATTCAGAGAGTGGGCGGGAACAACCCCAAAAAAGTTTTTGCAGTATATAAGTTTGGAACACGCCAAAAAACTATTGAGGGAACAACAAGCAACACTGTTTGACACTGCATTTGAAACAGGGCTATCGGGAACGGGAAGGTTGCACGACCTTTTTGTGAATATCGAGGGAATGACCCCCGCCGAATATAAAAACGGGGGTAAGAATCTTTCTATCAATTACAGTTTTGCCGAAAGCCCTTTTGGAAACCTCATCGTTGCTTCCACCCACAAAGGGATTTGCCATATGGCTTTTAATGATGTGGAGGCTGAAGCATTCACCGATTTACAACGCAAATTTTCCAATGCGTCTTTTCAACAAAAATTAGATCTCATGCAACAAAATGCACTGTTCATTTTCCAAAACGATTGGAGCAAGTTGCCCGAAATCAAGCTGCATTTGAAGGGAACTGACTTTCAGTTGAAGGTTTGGGAAACTCTTCTGAAAGTTCCCATGGGAAAACTTTCCACCTACAGCCATATTGCCGGTCAAATGGGAAACACCAATGCCTCCCGTGCGGTGGGGACAGCCATAGCCAACAATCCAGTCGCTTTCCTTATTCCGTGCCATCGGGTCATACAGTCCACAGGGCAGATCGGCGGCTACAAGTGGGGGGCAACCAGAAAAGCAGCTATGATTGGTTGGGAATCTGTAAAAACGGATGATATCACAGAGTAGCAAGTTTCGGGTTTTCCAACTTCCTTTACATGCCAATCTTTATACCATAATTTAGAACAAATGGCAATTCAAAGATTTGAAAACAAATCAGAGTTTTATCCCTACAATACCATTCAGGGGCTTTGGTAAACTTTCAGAAATAGCACATGCAGTACTTTATCTGGCATCACCGGAGGCCGCATATATTTACGGAACGGAATTAAAGGTAGATGCTGGTGTTTCAACAATACGTTAATGAATAAAGCCATGAAAGAAACAAACTGGAATGAAATAACAGATGAAATGCATAAACACGGGTATGCCATCATCCCTCAAATGTTAACAGATAATGAGTGTGATGCTTTAAAAACGAATTACGATAAGGCTGATTCTTTCAGAAAAACAGTGGTGATGGAACGGTACTGTTTTGGTGTGGGGGAATACAAGTATTTCAACTACCCGTTGCCGGAAGGCATTCAGCAAATCAGGACAAACATATACCCACATCTTACGCGCATTGCGAATGCGTGGTTTAAAGCCCTTAAAATTGACAGGCAATTTCCGTCACAACACACTGAGTTTTTACAACAATGCTGGGAAAACAATCAGCAAAAAGCGACTGTGTTGATTTTAAAATATAGTAATGGTGGGTTCAATACACTACATCAGGATTTATACGGTGAAATTTATTTTCCGATTCAGGCGGTTTTATTTTTGAATGACCCGGATAAGGATTATACAGGTGGAGAGTTTGTGCTAACGGAACAAATCCCAAGAGCCCAATCCAAAGTGATTGTGTTGAAACCCAAAAAAGGAGAAATGCTTGTTTTTACCACCAACTTCAGGCCCGTAAAGGGAACAAGAGGGTATTACAGGGTTCATATGAAACACGGTGTCAGTGAAGTCCATAGTGGGGAGCGTCATACCTTGGGAATCATTTTTCACGATGCAAAGAGTTAAAATGATCTTACACACCGAAATGACAGATAAGGATTTACGGAACAAAATAAAACAAAAGAGAATCTGTTGGGGAGGAAACCGGAAACTAAAAATTTATGGAACTTTGTCCTGCGCTTCAGGCAAAAGGTTGAAAAAGGAAAACCGGGTGTTCTTTTATTCAGAAAATGAGGCCATGAAAAAAGGTTATCGCCCTTGCAGACACTGTATGAAAGAATCTTATCAAAGACGGAAACATGGATTTATTTGATAATCAGCTTGACAAAGCAAAAAACTGGCTGCCCCAAGACGGGATAGTAAACTACTATGGGAAAGTGTTCAGTACGAATGATGCCAATCATTACCTGGACACTTTGTTAAATAAAATTGAATGGCGCCACGATGAAGCCGTTATTTTTGGAAAAAAAATCATGACTAAACGTAAAGTAGCCTGGTATGGCGAAAAACCTTTTGAATACACCTATTCAAATGTGACCAAAAAGGCACTCCCCTGGACTGACGAGTTGTTACAATTAAAGGTCGTCGTTGAACGAGAAACCGGAGAAAGCTTCAATTCCTGCTTACTCAATCTGTATCACAGCGGAGAAGAGGGCATGGCCTGGCACAGTGATGGGGAAAAAGACTTGAAAAAGGATGGTGCCATCGGCTCCCTTAGTTTTGGAGCCGAACGCAAATTTGCCTTCAAGCACAAAGTGACCAAAGAGACGGTCTCCCTGATTCTGGAGCACGGCAGTCTCCTGGTAATGAAAGATTCCACGCAAACCCATTGGTTGCACCGCCTTCCCCCTACCAAACGGACCATTTCACCAAGAGTAAACCTGACTTTCAGAACTATCATCCAACATGGATTATAGAAAAGAACCACTCCAAATCTATCTGACACCCTTCTTTGAAAACTGAATGACCACCGAGAAAATTGCTTGCGGGTAACGGGTTCATGGTTTCAGGCATTCCAAAAAAAGTCTTTTACCAATTCCACCCCTCTTGATGTACTTCTTCCCGATCAACGGTTGGATAGTCAGAAAATGGAATAGGGGGCTTCGTTCGGCAGTGCCTTACGAGCTTCCGATAGTATAAAGTAGGTCTGCTGATTTTCTCAACAGACAACTTAATTCATTGATTATCCGCCTTTATTTGTTTGTGTTTTAAAGTATGCTATTGGCGCAAATGCACGGGACTATGTAAATTGGATTCAAAACCCTTGCAGATATGCTTGATTACACGCCACAAAGCGAATTAAGTTTGAATACGTTCAAGCATCCTTTTGAGCGAGAGTTGGACAAGGAAAACCGATGGGCGAAATTAACCTCATTCAATCCCTGGGATTCCCTTGCAGCCGTTTATAACATTAAGCTCGATGGGGCTCCGGGCGTAAAAGTGTAAACATCCGTACGTTGACTGGGACAATGAGAGTTATTACCGAGTGATAAGGGATGGCTCGGTTATGTTTTCTTCAGCCGCTCAGATTAATTTACTTGTAGCATGTGAGATTCCTGAGGGCGTTATTTGCGATCTGTCGGTGAAAAAGCACAAGTTCAAAGTATACCTTGAAAGTATACCTTGCGGTAAGTACCTGCTTCGTGATAAATACGATGATACGGAGTATATGGTTCACATCCTGAAGGGCTGCAAAGTTCACGATAAAACCAGTCACCCCGATGGACATGTAACAGGACAAGAACTAATCGGACAAATAAAAACTGGGATGGAGTCGCGTTTTGGCTGAAGAGGAGTACTGAGCAATGTGTTGTACATGCGGCACTTGCAATTTTGACTACACTCCCTTTTTCTGTATTTGTCAAGTGATATTTCTTTTATCGGGTTTCCACCGTCAATAAATAGTTTCCCATTTTTTGTCAATGCTTTTGCAATGTTCTGTAATGATTGTTTTTCTAATTTGGGATGTCGTCCGTCTAAAGCTCCAACTCTTACTGCAATAGCAATGTCAATAGGTATTTCATTAGGTTCAAGTTCAAATTTTTCAATGGGGATTTGTCTAAACGATAATCTTCCTGATTCAATTTCTGTTTGTGAGCTTGAAATAGCTTGCTGAATGGCTTTGGCGGAACGGTCGATTGCAAGGATATGTCCGTTTCCAATTCTTCTCGAAATTTCTCTGGCCATAGCTCCTGGACCGCAACCAATTTCCAAAACCCTAACGCCTTCTTTCAACGGAAGTGCATTTACAATTTCAAGCAATCGGGTAGATATTTGATTCATCATAATCTTTGCTTTGCTCCAACCATTTTCGTTATCTGTTCATCAACACCTCTGATTTCAAAAGCACCAATTTTTAAGCCGGGGTGCTTTGCTACTATTGTTTTTGCTTCTTCCAAGTTTGTGGCCTTGAGAAAGAAAAAACCTCCAAGTTGCTCTACATCAAGCTTTAGATTGGTTTCTTTGGTTGTGTTTCCGTTTAAGGATAGTTTATAGGCTTCCTTCGCACTTTTAAGTCCTGTTCCGCCCAAAAATTTATGTTCCTTTTTCAGTTGCTGGTAAAAGTTAGAATAGTCTTGAAGTATTTTCTGTTGTTCTTGTTTGGGTACTTTTTCCCAATCCATTTCATTTATGTAACCAAAGCAGACAAATCTCATATTATCGTCAATTTTTATTGTTCAACCTCGTACCAAAGCTGTACTAATCCTGAAGGGTAGCTGATACTTCTTTTAAGTTGAAGCCGCTGTTCTATGTTCTTGTTCTTAAAAAGTGGAATACCATCGCCAAGCAAATGAGGAATTACACTTATGATTATTTGTTCAAATAATTGACTGCTCAATAGCTCGCAAACTATTTCAGCCCCTCCATCACAATAAATATCTTTCCCTTCTTTCTGCTTCAGGGATTTGACCAAATCCGTCACATTATCCGAATATTCTGCGTGTTCGTGAGTTCCTTTTTTTGTTTTGGACATAACGAATACTTTTTTGTCTTTATGGGGAACTCCGTTTCCAAATGACAGAACTTTGTCAAAGGTTTTTCTTCCCCAAATTATTGTGTCAATGCTTTTCAAAAAGTCCGAGTAACCATAATCTTCGCCTGGGATTTCTACCACTGACAAGAAATCAATGTTATCGTCTTTCTTTGCAATATGTCCATCAAGACTCATGGCGATATATAAAATCAGTTTTCTGTTCATCGAACACTGCTCGTTTTGCTTGCCACTAACGTCTTGCAGCTAAGAAACACCGGGCTTTCCAAAGTATTTTCCCGTCTGCCAGTGACAAAAACAGCCACGAAAGGCAAACTTTTCGGAAACCCCTTTCCGCCCTATGTTTTCTTAAGTACGGTTGGCAACTGGCTCTTTTACTCTAAATGTGTTAATAAGTTAATAGTGACCCCGTTAGGATCCTTTATGAAAAACCGCCTTACTCCCCAACTTTCATTAGCAATTGGATATACAATTTCAATTTTTCGTTTTTTTGCACGATCATACCAATTGTCAATATCTGAAACCTCAACGGATAAAAAAATTGCCGAATTATCTAAAGGTTTATTCTTCTCATTCCGGAAAATTGATATTTGTGCGGTTTTGTTTTCTCTCGATGCGAAAGTTAAAATCCAATCCATATCCATCACTAACTCCATTCCTAAGAATTCGGTATAGAACAGCTTGCTTTTCTCCATGTCGTTTGAATAAATATTTGGAACAATTCTTCTCATGTCTAATGTGTTTTTTGGATTCCTTTTTCTCTCCTTGTTGATGGGTCATTGTTGGTTTTCAGTTTATTCTCCAATTTTTTGTTAGTCTCTTTTATAAGCATTAGCGTCAAAAAGTTCCATATATAATTCTGGTTTTGGCAATTTAGTAAAACCATACTTTGCATAAAGCCAATCTGCAGTATCAGTCAGCAATATCCAGCGTCTTAATCCTTGTAAATTAGGGTGTCGCATTACGACTTCCATTAGTTTTTTTGAAAGCCCTTGTCCACGATAATTAGCTAAAATGTATATGTCACCTAAATATGCAATCGTTGAGAAGTCAGAAATCACCCTTGCGAACCCGATTTGTGTGTTCTGATGAAACAGTCCAAAGTTTAATGAATTTTCAATAGATAATTTCACTCTGTCAAAGGGAATATCATCACTCCAACCTGAGTGCTTTGACAAAAAGTCGTGAATGGCGACAACGTCCAATTTAGTTTTGTCAGTCGTAATAAAAAAATCTCCAAAAGAGTGTTCAGTTAATTTCATTCTTGTAAATTTTTCCCATTTGTTCCCAACGTTTGGCGATACTGCCTATTGAAATAAATCCCTGCGGGATAGCTTTTTATAGTCAATTTCAATATATTCACTTATCCTGTTGAACATGTGTTGCATTCTATTCAATTATTTCAGCCTTCTGTGTCATGAAAACGAAATAATAACGAGCAAATTGCTTAGTCTTGTGCCTGTCGTGCCTTCCGGCAGAATAATCTGCAAACGCAATAATCTACTGAATTTCCGCGTACAACAAACCCAAACCGCTATTAAACGCATAGAACACTCCTGTAAAACAGACCAGATTGTAGTTCAACACCGACTCATCTCTGGGTTGTGCCGACCGCTCAGATTCCTATTTATTGGCCGCTGGCATTTTTTATTTTTTCTGCGATCAAGTATATTCTTTCCGATTGAAATTCAAAATCATAAATAGGTGGTCTTTGTTCAATCTCAATTATTCGAAAACCTTGTTTGTCAAGTAGTTCTCTTAGATCAGTCTGTGTGTATGTTCTGTAAAAAACCGGAATTTTGTTTTCGTCATAATAACCATAAAAATTTCCAGCATGTACAGTAATAGCTATTTTTCCATTGTTTCGTAGTATTCTATAAAAGTCTTTGAATAGTCCATCTGTTTTGTCACGTGGTATATGGATAATAGAATAAAACGCATTTACTGCATGAAATGACTCGTTTTCAAAATTCATATCCAGCATATCCATTTGTAAAAAATTGATGCCCTTAAAATTTTGTTTTGCTGTCTCAATACACTTGTCAGATAAGTCTATGCTTGTCACAACCAATCCATTATTGCTAAAAAATCTTGCTTGTTGTGCTGTCGAGCAACAGCCAATATCAAGAATATTTCCATTTCTATTAATCAACGCAACGAACCGTACTAAAAAATCCTTGTCATATGGTTTTTTATCCAATTCATCCAGATACTCATCATAATAATCTTGACAGGAATTATTGTAGTAATCCACACATGATTTCTTAACTTTTTCTATGTCTTCATTACTTTTCATACATAACCAAATTTTCTTTAATTACAGACCGACTTCGGTTGAAATTTGAAATTCAGACTCCCAATAATGAACACTTGACCCATATGTTTCTTGAACACCTGACTTTCCTTTTTGGTCAATCGTAGCATTACAATAGAAATCTGCACCAAGCACTCGATTCCTCCCAGAAAGTTTAAGATGTATTTGAATTATAATTTGGAATGTCTTCCCCATCACAGCTAGAAAAACAAATCAGCAGAATCACGACAATAAATAAGTCTATTTTCTTCATAACTATTTGGCTAATTTCATAAGAATTGTCTGTTGATAGATGTATCTTTCAATGCAATGGTTGCGTTTCCCAACATTGGCTACAACCGTGAGTGTATGACTTCGTTAGGAATTAAGGGTTGGAAACTTATCAAGTTACCACCCAAAACTGATGCGGGTGATAGCGCTCGAAAACCTCTGAACCTGCGGCTGAACCGGTCTTGCGATCGATCCCTCATAAGGCAGGATTTGTAATTCTGTTAAATTAATGGTCGCGTCGTGAAATCGAGTCCACCAATTGTGTACTTGCAAAAGATAATCAAAAATCTCCTTGGCCGATGTCGGGCTGTCAACCCTATGCGAAAACTCTTCATTTTGTGAATGGTCCATTACATTTGCTTTTAAAACTTTTGTTTTCATCTTTTTAAATTTTTAAGGTTTGTTATAAGAATATTTCTTTTCGATTATCTTCATTTACAAATATATTGTCTATATCTTCCATCTAAAATGGGTAATAAAGACATCTTTGCGGGTTGATCTGGACAACTCTTTGCCCTACCTTTGTTAGAAAAATATTTATGAAGTCATTGATCATCCTGGTGCCGAACGGACAGAATAACTTAAGCAGTATTGTAGGTGCCTATAAGATATTCCAAAGGGCCAATGCTTATTGTAAATCTTCTGATAAGGAACCCGTCTTTACTGTTACCCTGGCAGGCACAAGCAAGCAGATTGACTTTCATGAAGGACTGTTTACCGTGAATGTCCAAAAACATATCGGGCAAATTGAAAAATCAGACCTTGTCATAATTCCTTCATTAAACCACAATTTTCGTCAAGCGGTAACGGAAAATGAGGATCTGATTGCGTGGATTAGGGAACAGTACCAGAAGGGAGCGGAGATAGCCAGCATATGTACCGGTGCCTTTATATTGGCTGCTACAGGAATCTTGGAGGGTAAACGCTGTTCTACCCATTGGTCGGTTTGCGAGGAGTTTCGCAAATTGTATCCGAAGGTGAATTTACAGCCTGATCAGCTCATCACCGACGAAAATGGTATTTATACGAATGGGGGTGCATTTTCATTTCTGAACCTGATCATTTACCTGGTGGAAAAATTTTACGGAAGGGAAATTGCGTTGCTGTGCGGCAAGGTCTTTCAAATAGATATTTCCAGGAATTTGCAATCTGAATTCTCCATTTTTGACGGGCAAAAGAAGCACGATGACCACGCAATACAGGAAGCGCAGCAGTTTCTTGAAGAAAACTATCAGCAAAAATTCTCCATCGACACCCTGGCTGCCAAACTAAATTTGGGCAGGCGAAATTTTGACAGAAGGTTTAAAAAAGCAACCTACTTCACACCTGTTGAGTATCTGCAACGGATAAAGGTGGAAGCTGCAAAAAAGGCCTTTGAAAACACGCGGAAAAATATTAGTGAAGTAATGTATGAAGTAGGTTATAACGACACAAAGGCCTTCAGAGAAGTCTTCAGCAAAATAACCGGGCTCTCTCCAATTGATTACAAAATGAAGTATAGTAAGGAAAACACTTTTGTATAATTCTATTTCTCCTGCTGGTTCTTCCTGCTACAAATACTTGTTGTCTGGGGGTACGTTGCAGCGATCCTTTATTTTAATTTAAAAAAAAGACGCGCATGTCTTGTGTAGCTGAATGGCTACACTTATATTTGTAGTCAAATAACTACGCAATGAATATAAGAAGAGATGTATTTCAAGCCATAGCAGATCCAACCAGAAGGGCAATACTTATGCTAGTAGTCTCGCAATCAATGACGGCAGGTGCGATAGCTTCGAACTTTGATACGGCAAGACCAACTATTTCAAATCATTTGAAAATACTAACAGAGTGTGAGTTGCTTAGGAAAGAGCAAATTGGCAGGGCGATGATTTATCATTTAAATCCGCAAAAGATGAAAGAAATAGCAGAATTTATTGAGCCGTTCCGCAAATTGTGGGATGACAGATTCAACAAATTGGAAGCAATAATGAAAAACTACAAATCTGAAAAATAGAAAAATATGGAACTAAAAACAAAAGTCAATGCTGAGGAAGGCAGACAGGAATTGATCATAACAAGAGAATTCGATCTCCCGGTTGAATGGCTTTTTAAAGCGTATATAGAGCCCGAAATTGTTGAGCAATGGATGGGAACGAAAGTGCTCAAGCTTGAAAATAAAAAGCACGGCAGTTACCAGTTTGAAACAACCGATCCGACAGGAAATAAACACGGCTTTAATGGTACGATCCATGAGATTGTTTCAAACCAAAAAATCACGCGGACATTTGAAATGGAAAGCGCGACTATGGGTGCACAATTAGAGTTTCTGGAATTTGAAAAGCTTACCAGCGATACCAGCCAACTCAAAATGCACATCGTGTTCAGGTCTGTTGCCATAAGAGACCAGCTGTTAAAGATGCCGTTTGCGCAAGGTATAAATATGGCACACAACCGTCTACAAGAGACAGTTGGTAAACTACAATAACACAAGGCTCTGTATCTACCTGATAATCAAAAATGAATCTATAAAAATTTAAAAATGAAAAAAAGAAATAAAATTATTTATTGGATTGCCACCGGTTTTCTTTCTCTTGGAATGCTAGCTGGTGGTGTGCAACAACTGCTACAAATTGGTGGTTATGTTGAAATATTTAATCAATTAGGCTATCCGTTATATGTCATGTCCATTCTGGGATTCTGGAAAATACTGGGAGTTGTCGCTATTCTTATTCCAGAATATCCTTTGGTGAAGGAATGGGCATATGCCGGTTTCTTTTTTGCCATGTCAGGAGCAGCAGCCTCTCATATTGCGGCGAACCAATCGATTAATGAGGTGATTCCTTCATTGGTGCTTCTAACCATGACTGTTGTGTCCTGGACTTTCAGGCCTGCAAATAGAAAAATTAATTTGAAAAATCAATAATAAGGAACGAGGCATGAATCCAAAAGTAGATTGGTTCTTTGACAAGGACACAAAATGGAAAGAAGAATATACAAAATTGAGAAATATAGTTCTTGCACTTGGATTGACAGAAGTGCTAAAATGGGGTGTTCCCTGTTACACATTTCAGAACAGTAATATCGTCTTGATACACGGGTTTAAGGATTATTGTGCGCTGCTTTTCCACAAAGGTGCGCTTCTGAACGATACCGACAGTTTATTGATACAACAGACTGAAAATGTGCAATCAGCTCGTCAAATTAGGTTCCCCAATCTGGAAGAAATAATTGCGAAAGAAGCCGTAATCAAATCCTATATTTTTGAAGCGATTGAAGTAGAAAAAGCAGGATTGGAAGTAAAAATGAAAAAGACAAAAGAGTTTAAGATGCCGGATGAATTCAAAAAGAGATTGGATGATAATCCCAATTTAAAAAATGCATTTGAGGCATTGACTCCGGGGCGACAAAGAGGATACCTTTTGTATTTTTCGCAGGCCAAACAGTCCAAAACGCGCGAATCAAGAATTGAAAAGCATATTCCGATGATATTCGAAGGGAAAGGCCTAAATGATTGATGAAAAAAATGGATGAAATAAGAAAATCATTAAATGCGTTTGCAGAGCAGAGCGACGAAGATTGGAACTTTTTTCGATCCCGGCTTTGCAGTAAAACTTATCCTAAAACCAGTATCATTCTAAAAAAGGGACAAGTTGAAAATTATATATCCTACGTGGAAACAGGCATTCTGCGCCTTTATATACCTAAAATTGAAAACGATATTACTTTTGGGTTTATTTTCCCAGGTGAATTTGTAAGCGCTTATGATTCTTTCTTAACTCAAACCCCCTGTCAGTATCAGGTTCAATCGCTTACAAATGCGAAACTATGGCGAATAGCGCGAGAGGATTTGCACCACATCTATGCACATACCAAAATTGGCAATGAAATTGGTCGTAAAAATGCGGAACGCCTTTTCCTGATTAAATCAAAACGGGAACTGTCATTATTAAATAAAACGGCAGAAGAACGTTATCTGGATCTGTTTTCCGAAAGGCCAGAACTAATCCAACAGATACCACTAAAATATATCGCTTCATATATTGGCGTTACTCCTCAGGCACTAAGCAGGATTCGAAAACGAATTTCTTAACCTGGGTTCATTGATTCATTTCCCATCAGACCCTAATTTTGTCGTTACAAATTTAAACATGATACTATGAAACCTTTTGGAGTATTAATTATAGCGTTTATTATTTCTCTGACTTCGGTGAAATTTACCCGGGGCAATTATAACATTGCATTAGCAGGAAGAATAGCAATGTCCGTGATGTTGGTATTCACTGCAATGGCTCACTTCAAATTCACACAAGGTATGACAATGATGCTGCCCGGCTTCGTGCCGCATCCGAAAAAAATTGTTTGGCTGACAGGCATCATCGAGATTGCTGCTGCTGTTGGACTATTGATTCCTGGCCTTAGAGTTATAACCGCATGGTTATTGATCGTCTTTTTTATTCTGATTTTGCCAGCGAACATCTATGCATCAATTAATAAAGTAAATTTTCAGGAGGCTACATTCGACGGAAATGGATTGGCTTATCTGTGGTTCAGGATTCCCCTGCAAATTTTCTTTATTCTCTGGGTATATTTTAGTTCCATAAAAATTGCATAGCCCTGACAACGCGCTAACGATATGCAAATAACAGATATTTCATATTGCGGTACTGACAAAGCATCCGCTGTATAACGCCCTAACAGATGCAGGGCCGGCAATAGTCATTTTGCACGGAGGCAGACCAGATCGCCAAAGTATTATTCCATTGTCTCAATTGTTGCAGAATTATTCCAAGATAATTTTCCCGGATATATTTTTGATAAATGCGATGCGATATTCTATCCTCCAGGGAGGGGGGAACCTTTAGCAAGGTATTTTGTTAATCTTTCAGGAAATTACACGTACTGTTAATCATGAATGCGACTGTCTTATTATCATTTCAAATTGTTTTGAGATTTTTACAGGATAGTATACCATCTGCTAATTTAGAAACATGGATCTGAAATTGGAAAACAAAAAAGCTTTTGTAAGCGGTTCCACGCAAGGCATTGGATATGCCATCGCAAAAAAATTACTGGAAGAAGGAACAACAGTAGTTGTAAACGGACGAACGGCTGAAAAAGTAAACACAGCCGTGAACACACTCAAGCAGGAGTTTGGGGACAGAGTAACTGGTGTTGCTGCCGATTTTTCCAACATGGAAGAAGTGCAGCAACTCATCGAACAAATTCCATCGGTTGATATCTTGATTAACAATTTGGGAATATTCGAGCCCCGGCCGTTTGCTGAAATTTCAGATGAGCAATGGCTAAAAATATTTGAGGTGAATGTTTTGAGCGGTGTGCGTTTATCCCGTCATTATCTCCCGAAGATGCTGGAAAATAACTGGGGAAGAGTCATCTTTATTTCGAGTGAATCAGCCATCAATACGCCGGAAGAAATGATTCATTACGGAGCGACCAAAACTATGCAGCTCGCCATCAGCCGTGGCATGGCCGAACTCACAAAAGGCAGTGACGTGACGGTAAATACCGTACTTCCCGGGCCTACCCGTTCGGAGGGAATTGAGGACTTTATCGGGAAACTGGCCGACGACAACGGAAGTACACCATCGGAAGTCGAAAAAGAATTTTTTAAAACTGCTCGCCCTTCCTCTTTACTCCAGCGATTTGCTTCTGTGGAGGAAGTTGCTGCTATGGTTGTTTACCTGGGTAGCCCTGTGGCATCTGCCACTAACGGCGCTGCTGTAAAAGTTGATGGTGGTGTAGTAAAATCGATATTTTGAATTAGAGAGACAATTCATTGAACTACTATGATAAGGTTTAACCACAAAGCTGATACTTATTTTAGTATAGATAATGCAAAAATCTATTACGAAATAAAAGGGCGGGAAGACAAACCCGTGCTATTGTTTTTGCACGGCGGCTTCGGAAGCATCGAAGATTTCAACGACATAACGGATTCTTTGAGTAATGATTTCAAATTAATTGGTGTAGATAGCAGAGGCCATGGCAAATCCACTCTCGGTTCAGCCCAACTGACCTACGAACAAATTCAAAAAGATGTGGAACAACTCCTCCGTCATCTCAAGATCGATGCCCTAAGCATCATTGGATTTAGTGATGGAGGTATTGTTGCTTACCGGTTGGCTGCTTCATCTTCGTTAAATATTGAAAAGCTTGTTACTGTTGGTGCCGAATGGCATGTGAAAAGCCTGGAAAATGTGAAAGACATTTTCACCCGAATAACCAGTGAGAGCTGGAAAGAGAAGTTCCCGGAATCATACCAGGCATACCAGGAGCTCAATCCGGAACCGGATTTTGATTTTTTCACGCAAGCGGTTATAAAAATGTGGATTGACGAAAGTCCATCCGGATTTCCTAATGAAGCCGTGCAAAATATTTCCTGCCCGGTGCTCATTGTACGCGGCGCTGAGGATCACCTGGTATCAAAAGAATCACTGACTGAATTATCTGAAATTGTTGGGGATGGCCGCTTTGTAAATATACCCGGTGCCGGCCATGTCGCATTTCAGGATGAGAAAGAAAAATTTATGGAACAGCTTGACGTATTTTTATAAAACGAAGTGAAATTAAAAGCTAAAGATAATCTTGCTCCAATAAGAAATCAAATAATGGATTTGATTGAACCGAATTCCAGCGTAATTGAGTTTGGATGTGGAAATGGAGACCTGCTTTTTAAGCTTTCATCGCGAATAAAATACGGCTTGGGAATCGACAAATCAAAGCCGCTGATTGATTATGCGGCTCAACAAAAGCGAGCAATGAATCTTAGCAACATCGGTTTTCGGTGTGAAAAAATCGACAGCAGTTATCTGCACTTAGAAAATTACGATTATGCAATAGCAAGTCTGTTTTTTCATGTGATACCCTGGTCAGATTCTATTTATCTGATGAAAAAAATGCAGGAAATATCGAATTGTATTTTGATATGTGGATTTTCCAGACCTGAAACTTCCCTGCAAATGTCTTTATTATGGTTTGACCAACGATTTTCGAGTCATTATCGAAATTTTAAAGCATATCAAAAGAATGGATATCTGGAGAAAATCCTTACAGAAATCCGAGGGAAGCAAATTACCACTTTAGATACGCCTATTCCATTTGTTAAAATCCATGTATTGAGGTAAATTATGAGTATTTACGAATACCAAAGACCGGTTGAGAAGATAGATAACATCCCCGAACTTAGAAGCGAGTTTATAACCATCTACGATACAAAAACCCATAAGGAAATAGTGCGATTTGCCTGGCACTCGGGCAACACATTTTAGGCATGACGGGCTTTAAGCGCTGTAATGCAATAATTGCATCATTTGACGCCAAGCAAAAATGGATTGATGGGGAAGTTAACTATCACGAAGCAAGGAATTTGAGTTTTGAAATAAGCAGAATTGCCCGGACGGAAAGAGACCCGATAAAAGTAAGATTTCTTAAGGCAATGGTACAGTTAGCAGCAAGTCCTCACGTAAAGTATCATAGATTATGGGCTACAGATTTTGCAGTTACTCTTACAAATAGAATGTATCCGGGGAATGTGGATAAAGTAAGAATTGAAAGAGGGAAACAAATAGAACTAATAAGAAATCTTTAAAGGAAAGAAAACTGTACCATCTCGAAAAAATTGAATGATGTATGACTCATATACAAAACGAATTTCCCGGCTGACAGCAATCCTTACTCAATTGCAGACCAAACGACTTTCGACTGCCGCGCAACTGGCTGAAAAATTTTCTGTGAGTACCCGAACCATATACAGAGATATCAGGACTCTGGAGCAAGCAGGTATTCCGATTGTAACAGAAGACGGAAAAGGATATTATATTATGGAACATTACCGGTTACCACCCGTAATGTTTTCCGAAAATGAAGCTAATGCATTGATTACCGCAGAACACTTAATCCGGCAAAACAAAGATGTCTCTTTCGTCAAAGAGTATTCGGATGCCATTACCAAAATCAAAGCTATACTAAGATTAGGTGTGAAAGACAAAGCCAACTTGCTTTCCAAAAGGCTGCAAATCATTCAAAATTCTGACAACAATCAAACAAGCAGTAATCTATCGGCTTTGCAACATGCATTAACTAATTTTCATCTGGTAGAGATAATATATTCCAACGAAGCTGGCAATACCACAAACAGGATTATTGAACCTTTCGCAATGGTAAGCACACATGAAAATTGGTTGCTATTGGCCTGGTGCCGTTTGCGTACCGAGTTTAGATTTTTTCGCCTTGACAGGATAAAAGAGCTAAAAGTACTGCCTGAAAAATTTGAGCCTCACAGAATGACCCTTAAAGAATATTTTGAGCAATACTATTAATTTTTTAGAAACCCCTGACATAGTGTTGTCAAGATATCGTTCTAATTTTGGGGTGTTATAACCTTAAAATTAAAATTGCATGAATATAATTGTAGGAGCAACAGGACAAGTAGGTTCTATACTTATCAATGAAATCAGACAATACGGTTTGCCGATGAGAGCTGTTGTAAGAAATCCTGAAAGGCTTAAAGACAAAAGTATTGAACATCGAATCGCAGATTTGTTCAATATTAAGCAGCTCACAGAAGCATTTAAAGGAGGCACAACTGTTTTTGTAATCACACCGGAGAATCCAACATCCAGTGACATTATTGGAGAGACAGCGCAAATAGTTGAAAATTACAAAAAAGCTATCAGGGAAACAGGAATAAAAAGAATCATTGCCTTGTCGTGTGTCGGAGCGCATATTAATGGCGGCACAGGGAATATTTTAATGTCTCGTATTTTAGAGCAAGGTATAGATGAAATAGAAGCAGAGAAAATATTTGTGAGGCCTTCTTATTATTTCAGTAATTGGCTTGGATATTTGGAAACTATAGAAGACTATGGTGCACTGCCAACTTTTTTCCCTGAAAATCTAAAAATAGAAATGCATTCTCCGATTGATTTGGCTGAATTCATAGCTAAAATTGTGGCTAAGAAGCCGTCGTATGAAAGCAAGCAGGTTTATGAATTAACCGGGCAACAAAAATATAGCTCAATGGAAATTGCAAGTAATTTTTCAAAATTACTGAACAAAGATGTCGTAACTCAGCCCATTCCGCCAGAAAAGTGGAGAGAAATGCTTTTATCGGCAGGATTTACAGAAAACACTGCGGCAAATCTGATGGATATGACTCAAGCTGTAATTGATAATAAAGCTGTTCCTGAAAAACCAATTAGTGCAATAAAGTTACCAACTCTTTTTGATAAATATTTAGAACAACAACTACAAAATTACGGAACAATAAAATACTGATGAGTGTTTTTAAACCGAAAAGGGATACCAAATTATGAAAACAAAAAGAAATTTACGAACATGTAAAAATCCATATATTCAGAACAAATAGGCAGATGTCCGACCTTCCCATCCCTGCCTTTAATAAACGAAGCGTTAGCAACAACTAAAGCGACATTTATGGAATACAAAGAAATAAAACCTTGTGCGGTGTTAAACCCTTTTATTCATTCCTTTTGGGAGCTGAGAGGCGATGAACAGGACAAACAATGGGAGCGAAACTTCCCAGATGGTTGCGCAGGCTTAGTAATGAATTTAGGAGAAACCTGTTTGACGGATAATGGGTCAGGATCTATAGAATTTGGAAAAACTTATGTTGTTGGTGCAATGACATCTTTCAAAGACAGTTTTATCAACAGCAATACACATTTAGTAGGAGTTTGCCTAAAACCAGCAACATTTTCCAATTTTTACAATTATGCCCCACAAAATGAATTGAAGGATAGCACTATTGAGTTTGAGAAATCAAATTCATTCAATATTGACGAAATCATTGAAAATTCCTTTAATTATCTAAACCGATTTTTTATTGATAGAATAAGAAGTAAAAACAATCAACTGCAATCAGTAATCCAAGATATACATAATTCAAACGGACAATTAAGTATTTACGAGCTTTCAAAAAAGAATTATACGACCGTAAGGCAATTAGAGCGAATTTTTAAGGCACAAGTAGGACTTTCACCAAAAGAATATTCAAACATTATTCGCTTTCAAAACGCTTTGAGAATAATCAGAACCTCAAATGAAAATCGAAGTTTGTTAGACATTGCTTTTGAATGTGGTTATTATGACCATTCACATCTTGCCAATGAAATCAAGCGCAATACGGGACTTTCTCCATCGCAATTTTAATTTGTCGTTTTTTTCCAAAGTAGCAATAAGCCCGATATTTTAATATTGCATAAACTATAAAACAAAAGACAAATGCGTAAATTATCACTTTTCATTGCAACAAGTTTGGATGGTTACATTGCAAAACCTAATGACGACCTCAGTTTCTTAAAATTAGTAGAAAAAGAAGGCGAAGACTATGGTTATGCGAAATTTACTGACACAATTGACACTTTGATTATTGGCAGAAAAACTTATGATTATGTGCTTAAAGAAATCGGTCCATCTCATTACGACAATGGACAAAGAGATGTTTATGTCATTACAAGAACCGAAAGACCTAATGTTGGTAAAATAAAGTTCTATACCGGAAATCTAACGGAATTAGTATTGAAACTGAAGAACGAAAACGGAAAAAACATCTACTGTGATGGTGGAGCAGAAATAATAAATGAACTTTTGAAAAATGACCTGATTGATGAATTTATTATTTCAGTCGTTCCTGTATTATTAGGTAATGGAACAAGATTATTTAAAGACGGTCGACCAGAGCAACTAATTGAATTTGTGACTGTAAAAACATTTGACACAGGATTAACGCAGTTATATTACAAACGAAAAAAGTAAACGACGAACCGCCAACATTGGCTATACGTAATGTGGGTGAAAGTACTGATATTAAAATGACTCCATTAAATAAGAATAGCGGTAAGCTGACAGTAAAGGGGCTTGAAATCCCGCACTACGCATAGCCGAGACCATTGTTAACAATACCAAAACATTTATAAAATGAATATTGAAATTAGACCATTGACTAAAGATTTAAAAGACGATTATTTGTTTTTCTTTGATAATATGATTTTCAAAGAAAATCCTGATAGGTCAATTTGCTATTGTTATGACTATCATTTTATTGGAGATGTAGAAACATGTACTCGTGAATCTAACCGTTCTGCAGTAATAAATCTTATCAATGAAAATAAGCTAACAGGTTACTTGGTCTTTGAAAATGATAAACCAATCGGATGGTGTAATGCAAATAACAGATTAAATTATCAAAGATTACTAAAAGACTTTGATTTTATTGATAACCCTAATGATAAGGTTTGTTCAATTGTCTGTTTTTTAATACATCCCGATTATAGAAGACAAGGGATTGCTCAAAAAATTCTTGAAGAAATCATCAAGGATTATTCAAATAAGGATTATGATTACATTGAAGCGTATCCAAGAAAAGGAGAATTATCGTGCGAGGGAAATTTCAAAGGACCTTTGGAATTATATAAAAAATTCGATTTCAGGATTAACAAAGAGTATGGTGATTATTATGTAATAAGAAAAAAAATAAAATGAATACAGTGCGCAATCAGTACTACAAGACATACATAATGCAAACGGACAATTAAATGTTTAAGAGCTTTTGTCGGAAGTAATAAATGAACTATTAAAAAATGATTTGATTGATGAGTTTATTATTTCAGCCGTTCCTGTATTATTAGGTAATGGAACAAGATCATTTAAAGACGGGCGACCGGAACAACTACATGAATTTGTGAGTGTTAAAACTTTTGAAACTGGATTACCACAGTTCCATTACAAATGGAAAAAAACATACAACTAATCACCAACACATACGATGTGTGCATTTTAAAACTATTACGCGAGTTAAATGACGAACGAAAAACTTGACATAAAACTTAGACAGACAGAAATTGAAGACTTGCACATTTTCTTTCAATTTCAACTTGACGAAGAAGCAAGTTATTTAGCGGCATTCATACCTGAAGACCCAACAGACAAATCAGTATATTTAACCAAACATACAGAGTTGTTGAGCGACCCAACCGTAAATTATATGACAATCACGTTCAATAATATTGTTGTAGGAAGTATTGTGAAGTTTGAAACGGAGGCAGAGGCGGAGATTACTTATTGGATTGACAAAGAGCTTTGGGGACAAGGAATAGCAACAAAAGCACTGATTGATTTTCTTAGTATTGAAACTAAAAGACCAATATATGGACGAGTTGCGTTTGACAATTTTGGCTCACAAAAAGTTTTAGAAAAATGTGGGTTTGTGATAATCGCTAAGGAGAGAGCCTTTGCAAATGCACGAAAAACGAAGATAGAAGAATTTATTTATAAACTGACTAACCTTTGAACATCACGAATGAATACAAATGCGAAAGGCAATAACTGTAATACTGACAATTTGGTCTTCTCTCGCTTTTGGACAGAGCAACTTTCAAAAATACTATGACAGGTTGAATCTGAAAGGAAGCACAACAATTTACGACTACAAAAACAAACAATGGATTTTTACCGACGAGCAAGATGCAGAAGCTGCTACTTTACCCGCATCAACCTTTAAAATTCTAAATTCACTTATTGCCATGGAATACAGAGCGGTTCAAGACGAGAACGAAGTTTTTAAATGGGATGGTGAACTAAAATTGCATTTTGGTACTGTTGTATGTGAATGGAACAAGGATACAGACTTGAAAAATGCTTACAAAACCTCAACGGTTTGGTTTTATCTGGAAGTAGCCAAAAGAATTGAAAGAAGCCGATACAAGCGAATTCTCAGAAAATGCCGATACGGAAACGGGAACTACACTGAAAAAGGTACTGACTTTTGGAATTATGGTGATTTTGCCGTTAGCCCGAAAAATCAAATAGACTTTTTAATCAGACTTTACGAAAGCCGGTTACCATTTTCAGCACCAATCATGGACAAAATAAAGGGGATAATGATTTCCGAACAAACAGAAACACATACCTTTAGAGACAAAACGGGTTGGACAATAAAAAACGGACAAGACATCGGTTGGTGGGTTGGTTATGTGGAGACAAAAGACAATGTTTTCTTTTTTGCTACTCGACTTATAAAAAGTGAGAACGACAGAAATCCTCACTTTTTAAAAGGACGAAAAGAAATAACTAAACTGATACTGAAAGATATTGAAGAACGATCAAAAAACAACGAACAGTCAATCAATGAGACTGCACCGGCAGTAGTGTCCCCCAAAAACTATTGACTAAAAATCGGTAGTCCGTTCTTAGCTGTTGTGTAGCGTATAAATGGACGATTTAAAAATGACAAAACTAATTCGACATATTCAAAAGTATATTCCCTTGATAAATTCAGAAATAAAACGAATTAACGACGAAATCCGTGTGCTTTCAGTTAAAAAGTAAGAATTTCTGTTACAGGAACGCAATATCTGCCAATCCAACTATTTTGTAAGTCACGGCTGTTTATGAATGGATTTCAACAAAGAGAAAGGTACAGAGCAAATCACTCAATTTGCCATTGAAAATTGGTGGATTTCGGACTATACCAGTTTATTTACTCTGAGCACCTCCTCTTTCTACATACAAGCAATTGAAGACTGCGAAATCATGATACTTGAGGCACCTTCCATTGATCCATTATTTGAAGATGCACCTCTGTTGGAGAGATATTTCAGATTGGTAATTCTGCGACCTTATGCAGCAGCACGGCTTCGCATCAAGTTTCTTTATGGTTTTTTAAGAGAAGCATTGTACAATCATTTTTCATCTCGCTTCCCAGAATTTGTTCAAAGAGTTCCCCATTAAATGCTGGCTTCTTATTTGGGCTTTACTTCTTTGTATCTTAGTGAGATGAGAAACAAGAGGTGAATTCTTTTTCTTATACTGGTATAACTTCTATTGCTTATGGACTATTTAATTCTGTACATGTAAATCTCAAGATGGTGAATCAAAAGTACATGCCGTAGTCTTTTGCCACCCGAAAGGCCTGTCTGGATGAATTTGTAGATCCCTTGCTTATGATTTGGGGAAACTTATTGAAAAAGAACTCTTTGCAATATTCTGTAGATAAAAACAAAAACCCTTGCAGTCTATTGATTGACAAGGGATTCTTAATTTTCAAAGTAGTCCCACCGGAACTCTTATTTTGAATTTATCTATATTTCATTAGTTCTTCTTTTGTGTTTTATAGGCCTAGCTATCAGTAGTTTAAAAACATATGTGATTTGATTGGGTTTCGTTAAGTTTATGTGTATTTTTGAAAAAGTGTGTGTAAAACTGTGTGTGGCTATGAGTCAAAACCAAAATCAACACGATGGCAAAATTCAAATATTACTTGGAAAAACGTAAAGACAAGGATGGAAATTTAAGGATTAAAGATGTCCCGATTATTTATTCATTCAGTTTCGACGGTTATCGAATTAAAACAAACTTTGGAGAGAGTATTGACAAGAAGTATTGGGACGAAAAGAAGCAGCGTGTTAACGGCGGCAAAAACAGAATTGGAATTAATAAGCGATTAGAAGATTTTCAAGGCAAAGTAGAGAAGGTATATCGTGATGGGATAATATTGGAGCGTAATGTTACCCCAAACTATATCAGAACAAAATTGGCAATCAATAAAGCAGGTCCAAAAACCATTGTCCAATGTTTTGAGGAATTTATTAAAGTTAAGGAAGCTACGATTGTACACAACTCCCTGAAAGCCTACACAACCACGCTAAATCATTTAAAAAAGTATCTTGAGGAAAAGAGAAGGAAGCTGACGTTTAACGATATCGACGAGAAGTTTTACAATGGGTTTTTGAGCTATCTCATAGATGATGTAAAACTCACAAACAATACAATCAATAAAATGACCAAAAACCTAAAGGCTTTTCTAGGTTGGACTTTAGAGCAGGGGTATCATCAGAATGAAAGCTTTCGGAAGTTTTCATTCAAAGAGAGTGAGACAGATATTTTTGTTTTGGATTGGGATGAATTGATGCATCTTTATAACTTCGAGATCAAACAAACTTATTTGGCACAGGTCAAAGATATTTTTTGCTTTGGATGCTTTACGAGTTTGCGTTATTCCGATATTTATAATTTGAAGAAAAGCCAGATCACAAATGATGCTATTAACCTTCGAGTAATGAAAACCAAAGAGTCAATTCAAATCCCACTGAATAATTACTCAAAAGCGATCCTTGAAAAGTATAAGGAGATACCAGGGGAAAAATGCTTGCCGGTAATATCCAATCAAAAAATGAATGATTATTTGAAGACTATTGGCGAGATGGCTAAACTAAATTCAAATGTCACAAGAGTACGATACCAGGGCATAAAACGAATTGAAGAGAATCTACCAAAACATAAAGTGCTGACAACCCATATCGCCAGAAAAACCTTTATCACCAATGCTTTTCGGCTAAACATCCCGGTTGAAGTAATTATGCAAATTTCAGGGCATAAAGACCACAAGGTTTTCAAGCGGTACAACAAGATTGCGCAGGAGCAGATCAAAAACGAAATGACGAAATTTAATATTTAGGCTAATGTTACCAGAAGAAACAAAGTCTCTTTTAGAGCTTTCTAAAACGTTATTTACAAGTTCGGAGGGGATATCACCGAAAGAACTTGAAAAGGCCTTCCTTTGCTCCTTTATATGGCATTTCAACGAAAAAAGATCGTGGTCAGACGAATCAATAAAAAAGCAAGCAATAAAAGTTGAAATCAAAAAACTGGAAAAACTAGTTAATGGAAATGCAATCGATAAGGATGCCAATTACTACTTAAATCAATTCAACCAATATCTGTTTTTTAATTTTTCTGAGAATTCGGTTCTTCAGCTTGAATTAATAAGTTTTCTAAAAAGAGAACAGTTTAAAGTGACATTCAAAAGTCTTCGAGACTTCATTAAAACGGTTTCAAAATCGGAATATAAGAATCCACAAGCGGTAATTAAAGTAACGGAACGAGAGGCGAATGATCTTGATAAAATTGACTATTCCAACATTGAGGACCGGTTAAATAATATCCTATCCGGTTACAAGAGCAAACACGATGAACGAGCTGAGCCGTTTTATAAATCGTTACTCTGCTTCAAAGACTATTTGGAAGATTATGGAAAGCCCGGGAATGAAATAGCTGATGGGAGATTTAAATCAAATCTGAGTAATGGAGAAATAGCGTCCTATTTTAGTCGATTGACCATCATCAATAATTCAGAAACCAAATTTAAAGGACTGCCCATTCTGTCGACTGAAGAGTTGAAAACATTTCTTTATTCGAATTTTAGAAATTTCAGTCCTCCATGTCATAAAATCCCCATGAATGCGAATTGCAGCAATGCTTCATTAACCAGGTTGTTTTATGAATACACTGAGTTGGAATCAAAAATTGAAAGGACGAGCCCGGCAGTGTTTCATAAAATGCTGAAGGATAACTTTTTAAACTACAAGCACACTGAGCTCAAAACAATTAAGAAAGAGTTTGCCAGGACCCGGCCGGTTCATTATTCATTTAAATAGATTTCATACGACAAATACGACAAAATCAGTCGTATTTTACTACTTCCGATCATTGTATCAATTATTAATCATTAAATCTAATCACCATGAAAATGATTTTCCAAATTGATGCAGAATCAAAGAATGAATTCAAAAGCATGATCAAAGACGCGATCAAGAAGGCCCTTAGTGAGAACCTGCCGAAGTCGAGAAGTAAGAAGAGTTTAAACGATTCAGACAGCCAGCTTCTAACAAGAGATGAAGTAATGAGGATGCTTCACATTTCGCACAGTACATTATATCATTACCAGCGGAAAGAAATACTTCCATTTTTGAAGATTGGGAATAGAGTCTATTTCAAGAAGAAAGATATTGTAGACAATATAAACTTGCAGGGAGATTCATTCGATTATAAAGCAGATACCAAGGATGACGATGACGACTACAATTGGGATGAGGAATAGAACTATCTGGGAAATGAGATGAAGCGGCAGGAACACAAACTTGTCGCTTTTTATTTGTGAAACAGTGAAACATTCCGATCCCGGAATAAAAATGGCTTTGTAGTTGTCTAATAACATACTACAAAGTGTCTCACAATGAGACTAAAAAATCTCCTTTTTTATGGCTTTAAACTAGTCGTTAATGGCGGATATCTAGTCACTTACAAAAATATCATATTTTTCTTGCAAGCAAAAAAAGGCATTTGTCAAATATCGATACTTATTTAAACCCTTTTAAACAAAGGTATTCCAGGTTCCTTTGCATATTTTTGTTTCATTAGTTCATTCCTTGCGATTGAAAAACTGTACTATTTTCAAGAATTACTTCTTACAACAGGAACAGATCGTATAATTTTTGTTAAATTTATCATCCGTAAACACTCAACTAACTTTGATATCTTAATCGATGAGTCTTTTTCAACATTCCGTACTAAATAAGTACTTGAAAGAAGCCAACCAAGATGAAATAAGAATAGCTCACCAAAAACTGGTAGGCTATTTTCATGATCCCGTGATACAGCAAAATATTCGAGAAAGCAAAGAGGAACAATGGCAGGAAGGTTTTTTGATCGAATTGTTTGCCAATGTGCTTGGATATACCATTAACCCAAACCCAGATTACAATTTAACAACTGAATTTAAAAACGAACGGGGATCAAAAAAGGCAGATGGAGCGATATTGATTGATGGGGCTGCTATTGGAGTTATTGAACTGAAATCAACCAAGACAAAGGATTTAGAGGCAATTCGTTTGCAGGCTTTTGATTATAAAGCCAATCAATCCAAATGCGTTTATGTCATTACTTCAAATTTTGAGAAAGTCAGGTTCTATATTAATAATGCAGTCGAATTTGAGGAGTTTGATTTGTTCCGGTTGGAATATGACCATTTTCAATTGCTATGGCTGTGTTTGGCAAAAGCTAACTTATTAAAAGGCGTTCCGCTTGCAATAAAGGAAGCTTCCATTCTTAAAGAGGAAAATGTAACAAAACAGATTTATATCGATTATTCGGCTTTTAAACGAGATTTATACAACGATTTAATTTTAAACAATCTTGAACTTGAAATTTTCAGCGGAAAAGAAGAAAAGGAAATCAAACTCACTCTTTTTAAAAAATCACAAAAGCTATTAGACCGTTTCCTGTTTATCTTTTTTGGAGAAGATAGGGGATTGTTGCCTCCAAATTCGATTAGCGAAATTGTGAAGCAATGGGAGCAATTAAAAGACCTTGATGAATACAAGCCTTTATACGAGCGCTACCAGAAATATTTTAACTACCTGAATACAGGATGGAAAGGCAAAAAGTATGAAATATTTGCTTATAACGGTGGGTTGTTTGCTCCCGATGAAATTTTGGATACGATTATAATTAGCGATGAGATTTTAAAGAAACATACTAATATTTTAACAGGATACGATTTTGAAACAGAAGTTGACGTAAACATACTGGGGCATATTTTTGAAAACAGCCTGAATGAGATTGAAGAAGTTGCCGCACAGATTGAAGGTGCTGAACTTGACCTGAAAAAAAGCAAACGAAAAAAGGACGGAGTTTTTTATACCCCTAAATATATTACCAAATACATTGTTGAAAGCACGGTTGGAAAACTTTGCGATGAAAAGAAAAGTGAACTGAATATTGATGAAAGCCAATACTTACGAAGTCGTAAGGGACGAACTACTAAAAAATTAAAAGAACTTGACAGTAAGTTAAGTAGATACAGAGACTGGTTGTTAACTCTGACGATCTGTGATCCTGCTTGTGGCTCTGGAGCATTTTTGAACCAGGCATTGGATTTCCTGATTCGCGAGCACCGTTACATCGATGAACTCCGGGCAAAAATGCTCGATGTTCCCATGATATTTACCGAGGTGGAAAACAGCATCCTGGAGAATAACATTTATGGTGTTGACATTAACGAGGAATCGGTTGAAATTGCTAAGCTCTCATTATGGTTACGTACGGCACAAAAAGGCCGGAAACTGACCACCCTGAGCAACAACATCAAATGCGGAAACTCGCTGATTGACGACTCGGAAGTGGCGGGCGAAAAAGCCTTTAACTGGAAAAATGAATTTCCAGAAGTATTTAAAAATGGCGGTTTTGATGTGGTGATTGGAAATCCACCGTATGTAGATATTAAAGCACTGGACAATAATATTGTTACTTATTTATTTGAGAAATTTCAAAGCGCAAATAATCGAGTAAATTTGTATTCATCATTCGTTGAACGTTCAATAGAGATATTAAACAAAAACAAATATTTTTCATTCATTATTCCGTCTTCACTATTAACCCAGGAATCATATAAGGAACTTAGAAAAATACTATTACATGAAACTACCTTGACTAATATCGTTAGATTACCGAATGAGTCTTTTGGAGGAAGTGCAGGAGAAGTTAAGGTAGATACGATTATCCTTAGTTATAAGAAAAGTGTTGATTTAAGCTTGTCAACGGAAATAATCATTTATAAGGGTTTTGATAGGATCAATGAAATAACGACATTCAATGCCGATTTTCATTTTTTCATTAATTCATTTGACTGGAAAAAAGATGAATCATACATTTTCCGGATAAATACTGATAATACAAGTTTAAACATCCTCGATAAATGTGAAACAAAAGCAAAAAAGTTATTTGATTGCGCTGATTTTTGCTTAGGATTGACACCGTATGACAAGTACAAAGGTCATACTCAAGAACAGATTAGAGAAAGAGTTTTTCACGCAGGATTTCAAAAAGATGATACATTCAAAAAATTACTTGCTGGAAATGATATAACAAGATATCATGTAGAGTGGGGTGGTGCAGAATGGATAAGTTACGGGAAATGGTTAGGTGCCCCACGAGAACCTAGATTTTTCAAACAAAAAAGAATTCTTATAAAGCAAATAATCGATTGGTCGGATAAAAGGATATGGGCTTCTATTACGGACGAAGAATTTTATAATACACAAAATGCGTTTAATCTTGTAGCAAGAGATGGCTATATCCCTGAATATTTAATTGCTTTAATTAATAGTAAGTTGTTCTCTTTTTATCACAGAAAAAAATATCTAGAAGAATTTAAAGATAGATTTCAAAAGATTTTGATTAAAGATGCGAAGGAATTTCCAATAAAGCAGGTAGGGAAAGCACTTCAGGAGCAATTTGCAATTGCAGTAAATAAAATTATAATATCGACTAACAGATTGAGAGAGCACATTTCTCCCTTCTGCCAACTACTGCAATCAAAGTTGGGGTTGAAAAAACTTTCAGTTAAGCTGCAAAAATGGCATGAATTAGAGTTTAGTGAATTCTCAATAGAACTCAAAAAAGCCAAAGTAAAACTCACTCTTTCAGAAGAAGCGGAATGGATGCAATATTTTAACGAACAAAAACAAAAAGCCCAGGCCCTGAAATCCGAAATTGGAAAAATCGACCGTGAAATCGACAGCATGGTTTATGAGTTGTATGGGTTAACGGAGGAGGAGATTGGAATTGTAGAGGAATCATTTTAACTTTTTCATATAATTGTATGCGTAAAAATATCGCCCGACCCAAAGAAAAGTATTTGTGGAAATTTATTGATCTATATAAATTTATAAAGTTTCTGAAAACTAAAGAGATGTATTTCTCTTCCTTAAATGATTTCGATGATTTATACGAATTTACAAGTGAAGATTTTGTTCTAAAGCTAAAAGAAGCACATCGAATTGCAGATATACCTGATGATTTAAGAAATCCTAAAATTGATAGAAAAGTTTATACTCAGTACGAGCATGCGTTTTTGGCATTATTGGAAAGCTTAAAAAAGCAAAGAAAGGATCGATACGTGAATTGTTTTTTTGCTTCTGATTATGAATCATTGGCAATGTGGCAATTATACTCCGGGATACAAGGAGTTGCTATAAGATTTGATTCTAACTCCGTGCTGGATTATGTCGAATGTTTCTATTCTAGAAATCTTTATGAGAAGTATGCACTTAACGCAAATTACGTTACATATAAAAACGTAATAAATATTGACTTTTACGACGACTCCAGTAAGCCAGTCGAGCCAAATTATACCTCTGATCCCTTCGTGAAAGATAATATGTATAAGCATGAAAATGAGTACAGGATAATGATAATGAGAATTGATTCATATGATGTTAGGCCAATAATCAAGATTAATAAATGGGATGATATTGCATTTGAAATATTTGTATTCTCAGATTTAGAAAATTGGAAAATTGAAGCAATACAAAATTTGCTAGATGACTACGGGTTGAATAAAAAAGTAATGAAATCAGAGACCATCACAAAAAAGCTTGTGGATAAATATAAAAATAAGTTTGTAGAAGAAGCTTTTAGGAAATTGATATAGAATATTAGTTTTGAAATCCCTTGCCGACAAAGATTTTAGATAAATTGACTAATTAGTTTATGAGTTGCATGGATTGACAGAGGAGGAAATTAGGATTGTAGAGGAATCAATAGATTAGATTTATAGTCATTAATTGCGTTTTAATGGACAATAAACAAAGATTATTCGAATTAATTAGAAGAGAAGATGTAATAATTTGGGCGGGTGCGGGATTATCGTTATACGCTGGATATCCATCTGGAAAGAAACTGAAAGAGATTCTGTTTGATTCACTATTGAATTCTGAAAAGGCAGAAATTTCTGAATCATTGCCATTGTCGCTACCAGATTTTGCTGAAGAGTATTATAGGATCAAGGGAAATGACATGAGTTCTCTGATTCAGGTATTGAATGACACCTTTGTTGATTTTGTACCGTCTTCAACTTCCTGCCATGATAATATAGCTTCAATACCTCATTTTAAGACTATTATCACTACAAATTATGATAGGCTTTTCGAAAATTCATATGATTCAAAAGCTCAGGTCATTTTTTCGGAAAAACAAATACCATCAGTGCAAAAAAAGAAAGTTCAGATTTTTAAAGTACATGGGGATTTAACTGAGCTTAAAACTATAATTATTAAAAACTCAGACTATGAACATTTTTTTCAAATGGGTTTTGAGAATGATATTTTATGGACATCAATAAAAGATCGGATTGCAACGAATAGTGTTCTATTCCTAGGATATAATTTAGAAGATTCGAATACGAGGGTGCTATTTGACAGGATAACTCGCATATTAGGCAAGGACAGGAGAGAATGTTTTATGGTAGCTCCAAATCTAAGCAGAGCGAAATTGAGTGATCTTAAAGCAAAGAATATTCATTATATAGATTTAAAAGCTGAAATATTTATTGATGAGTTGATTACAAATATTAAGAAAAATATTTTTACAGATACTAATAATCATTTAGTCTCTGTTGAAACTTCAAAAACTTTCGTGATAAATCACAATGTTATTCCTGAATATCAAGTTGATAGTGTTGATGGCCTTTTTAAACTACATAGTTTGAGAGGCAAGAATGGAACACAAGGAGAATTGAAGCTTAAAATAAAAGGTGACAAAACATTTGCTACTAAATTCAATGATTTTCTTCTAGGGAAACTGGTCGGAGAATTTGAATTCAATAGCAAAAATCTCGTAAATGTAAATTTCAATATTGGCGGTATAAAATGGCCATTGGAGGGTGAGAATTTAGTTTTGAAATTGAAAAGCCATCCGAAAAGGATCGATAAAATAGATGTTGAATTTGAAGATGGTTTTGAGATAACTGATTTACTAATACAACTTTTTGGCAACTATCCTTTGCCTGAAGTACACACAAAATATAAAACCGCACAATTTAAAATCAAGTTTGATTTTTCAAATCTACCCAAAGTTAATGTTGATTTTCAATTTGAACATCATGACTTTTGCAAGAGTTTGAAAGATGAATTAGATGTGGCAAATCTTTTAAAAAACCTTTCACATGGAAAAAGAATAACGATTTTTTGGGATTTAGGCAAAAAGAATATTTCAAAAAGACTTCCCAAAAGTAAGAAAATGCAAAAAGAGGCAAATTTTCTAATTGAATATTTTAAAAAATTAAAATTAATAGAGAGACATTTCAAAATTAGATTTGGCTCTTTCCCATATAATTCAATCACGGAAGATTCTTATAAGACGGTTAAAGAAATTACCTCTGTTATTAAAAATGAAAAGTTGAAATACGTTTGGGACGGAGAGCAACATGCAGATTTATTTGATTTATCAAAAGAAACTCTTGAGTCATTTAGTGAAAACAATTTTAAGAAATCACCAATCCTTGTATGTATCCAAGATAAGGAAGAAGTATTACTACATGGGCAGAAATTTTTTCTTGGATATAAAAAAATTGAGATAGTTGAGCCCTGCATTAAAAATCTCGAAGAAGTTCTGAAAAGCGAAACAAAAATTTTAAAAGTTGTAAGCGAAGCAAAAGAGGTTCGGGTGTTTTATACTGATAAAAAGGAGCTATAAAGTTTAATGCAAATAAAAAAGAAGTATGTCGATTGGAATATTTCCTAAAATATCACAAATTTTCCCGTATGATGAGCTTGATGATTTGAATGAAATATTAGAGGGATGCCCTAGTGAATTTGTTTTGTCTACTGTCGCAATTTATAAGCCTAATAAAAATTGAAATGGTAAGAAAACATATAAATTAAAAGTCGATACGCAAAATGATTTCTGAGATTTAGAAATAGATTGAATTTTTTCTTCACTTTAGATATCTATTTTAATACAAATATTAAATTATCTATGATATGATAAAAGAAATAGACAATGAGATTTATAAAATATTATATGGTTCACAAGACTTTTTGATAGTTGCTATTACAGATTCAAATATTGTAGAACATATTAAAGATGACTACATTGATAATGTTAGACAGAATAAGAAAAGCTATTTGCTTCATAATGAAAAAGACAAAAGAAAAGATTTTAAATGGGCAATCTATGGAAATAAGGGAAAGGTTATTGAAATAAATGATCTTAAATATTCATACTTTATTAATGAAAACAGAGCAATCAAAGTACATAAAAATGAACTAAAAGAATATCCAAATTCAAAATTTGAATTAATATATTACAGAGTTAGTATAGATAGATATTTAGAGGTTATACATGAACTTCACAGGTCAATAAATAGTAGCAATTTAGTTTTTAGTTTACAATCATTTTTCTCCTTTGAAATAAATCATCCTCAAAATAACAAAATAGAAAAGGACACGTCCATGAGGTCACTTCATAATGATTTGTTGTTTCATTATAAATTAAATATTGACGAAAAAGACTATTACCAAGACACGTATAGACTTTTATGCAGCATTGCTGCAAAGTATTATAACCTACCTTGGGTTAAATCAAAGTTTTATGGAGATATGATTCTTCATTCTCATGAGTTAGATCAAAAAGTCTATGATGATATTTTTGAAAGAGTTGCAAAATTAGGTGTTCCTTATCAAATTAGCTTTTGTCATAAAATTTGAGGATTAAAGTTATGGAAATATATTCTGGAATGGTTCATAAATACATTGATGCAAAAGGAGGAATCGAATCACTGAAAAATAAGACTATCCAATTTAATAAAGCTTCAAGCACAAATGATCCTTTCGAATGTTATGAAGGATTAATCGATATTGAAGATATAAACGAGTATGCTAAGCATTTATTGAAACTTAGATATGGCAACCCAACTATTAGACAACTAAGAAAACAAGTCCCTGTTATTGTGGCTAATTATAAAAAGTATGGTACTGAAGAGGTTTTCGAACGGCAACGAAAGAATATTAACATCGCATCATTCTCAAAAAGAAATGACAGTTCACTCATGTGGTCATATTATGCGGATAGTCACAAAGGTATTAGTATTGGATACCTAATAGAAGGATATTTGCAATTTGGTAACATATCAGCCACTTTTTTGGCTGTCAATTATATGAAAGAAATTGAAATGATTTATTACAAACCAAATAATTATAAATCTCTACTAACTTGGGCATCAACAAAATCCTATGATTGGAATCATGAAGAAGAAGTGCGTTTATTATACATTAGTGAGGAGGAGGAATTTAAAACGCGCTTAAATTATCCAACAAAAATATTGAAGAAAATTACTTTTGGCTTAAATACTTCAGAAGAAGACATCAATCATATACTTAAGATTATTGATTCCGAGTACAGTAATAATGATATTGAGGTCAAAGAACTTGTGATAGGTAAAGAAATATTTACTGTTGAAGAAATTCCTTTTGAAAGGTAAAAAATTGCTTGATCTGTCATTCAAAGTAACAATCAGAAATAGGCTGAGCTCAACAAATCGTAAGCACCCTCCTGTCCAATTTCAGCCAGATAGCAGAAGGAAACGGAATAAATGGCCACGATTTTTCGTGGGTGCGATGGGCAGATAAAAGGGGTGCTCATTTTTAGCACTAGACAATTTCGAAACGCCAGCCTATAGGGACGGGAAACTGATTCAATGGTACTTTGACTATTTAGAAATATTATGAAAATTATTGGAACAACTGAGACATCTTATCTCCTGGAGCAGGTAATAAGACAATCCGAAGAGATTCTATTGATTGAGTATTCTGAACGAGATATAGATTTCTATGAAACCTAAAAGGCCAAACCCAAGAGAAAGTTTAGCTGAATTAAACCCAGAACTAGCTAAGCAATGGCATCCCACGAAAAATGAGGATCTAACGCCATATGATGTTAAAACTAGTTCGTCGAAGAAGGTTTGGTGGAAATGCCCAAAGGGGGATGATCATGAGTGGTATGTCTCTGTTGGTAATAGAAAAGCTGGTTGGGGTTGTCCTATTTGTTCCGGAAGAAAAGTCGTTAAGTCAAATTGTTTGGCAGTATTGAATCCAGAACTCGCTAAAGAATGGCATCCAGCAATGAATGGAGATCTCACTCCATATGATGTTACTCTTAACTCTCAAAAAAAGGTTTGGTGGAAATGCCTAAAAGGGGATGACCATGACTGGAACGCTATAGTTGCAGATCGGAATAGTGGCATTGGCTGTGCAGTTTGTTCGAATTACAAGGTGGTTAAGTCAAATTGCTTAGCTACACTTAATCCGGAATTAGCCAAAGAATGGCATCCCACAAAGAATGGAAAACTTACCCCTGAAGATGTGCATCCTGGCTCTGCAAAGAAGGTGTGGTGGAAATGTTCTAGTGGAGATGACCACGAATGGCGAACTGTGGTCTACAGTAGAACTGGAGGTAAAGGTTGTCCAATTTGTAGTGGTCGAAAAGTGGTTAAGTCAAATTGTGTATCAACACTGAATCCCGAATTAGGCAAAGAATGGCATCCCACAAAGAATGGAAAACTAACACCTCGAGACATTGGCATTAATTCGAGTAAGAAAGTTTGGTGGAAGTGTTCCAAAGGGGAAGATCACGAATGGAAATCAACTGTTCATCATAGAACGATTGGTCTGGGGTGTCCAATTTGTTCGAATCAAAAAATTGTTTTTTCTAATTGTTTAGCAACTTTAAATCCGATACTTGCAAAGCAGTGGCATCCAACAAGAAACGGGAAGTTGACTCCACATGATGTGGGAGTAGGTTCCGGAAAAGTTGTTTGGTGGAAATGTCCAGAAGGTGAAGACCATGATTGGAAGGCAAGTGTCGGTAGACGAAACAATGGGAAAGGTTGTCCAATATGTATTGGTCGTAAGGTGGTTGATTCTAATAGCCTTGCCACTCTTTATCCGGAGTTGACTAAACAGTGGCACCCAACAAAAAATGGAAATCTAACACCTTATGATGTCAGACCTGGTTCTACTAAAAAAGTTTGGTGGAAGTGCGCAAGATACCACGAACACATTTGGCAGGCTTCTGTTATCGAAAGAAAGAAGGGCACCGGTTGTCCAAAATGTAAACCATCGACTTCTGCGCCAGAATTGAGAATTTTTTGTGAATTAGAAACAATTTTCCCTACCATACAGAACAGAGCTATTATATCAGGTTATGAGGTTGACATTTACATTCCCGAATTAGGGTTTGGAATAGAATATGATGGTAGATACTGGCACAAAGATAAGGTGCAAAAAGATCAGGAGAAGAATGCCGTTTTGCAGTCTTCCATTTTTCTTCTGCGAATTCGGGAAAAAGGCTTGTCAAAATTATCAAAAACGGACATTGAGGTAAAAACTGAAAAAATATCCATCTCATTAGTGAAACAAATACTACGGTCGATACTTAAACATTGTCAAATTGAATCCCCGGAAATTTTACACAGGATAAAAACGTATTTTGATTTTACGGAATGGATAGCATCTGATCATTTTGAAGAATTACAAACAAAAAGGAATAATGTTGTTTTTGAAAGATCGATCAGTTTTTTATTTCCAGATTTGGCGAAACAATGGCATCCCACTAAAAACGGACCCTTACTTCCTGAGCATTTCACGCCTGGATCACATAAAGTGGTATGGTGGCAAAATCATCTTGGACAAGAGTGGAAAGCCGAAATATGCTATAGAGTGAACAACGAACGAAACCGGATTGATCCTGATCAATTGACTTTGTTTGGCGGGCATGAATAGGATCAATAAGATTATTTTTAGATGCTATTTATAGGAAAGATGAAAGTTTGCTAATGTCCATGGAGTTTAATAAATCAGGAAAAACAAATAGCCCATACCCCTCAGCCCTAAATCGTAAGCACCCTCCTGTCCAATTTCACACAGATAGCAAAAGGAAACGGAATAAATGGCGAACGATTTATCGTGGGTGCGGTGGGCAAATAAAAGGACAAGGGTTTTCACCATTAAAAATGAGCTTGCCTTTTGAGGCACGAAAAAAGGGGTGCTCATTTTTAGTGCTAAATAATTTCGAAAACTTTTGTCCTTTTATTTGTAGGGTTTATGCCGTAGTCTTTTGCTACCCGAAGGGCTTGTCTGGATGAAATTGGAAAACCTTTGCTTATGATTTGGGGAAACTTGTTGAAAAAGAACTGTGTGCAATACTGTGTGTTTGAAAACAAAAAACCCTTGTAATCTATTGATTTACATGGGCTTTTATATTTTAAAAGTAGTCCCACCGGGAATCGAACCCGGATCTACAGTTTAGGAAACT
>TARA_R110002050_G_scaffold18755_7_pt1 | contig 45446 bp, 39 predicted proteins | sample TARA_R110002050 | Tara Oceans TARA_R110002050 (sample SAMEA4396988) | marine metagenome | biome: Polar Biome; feature: [DCM] deep chlorophyll maximum layer (ENVO:01000326); material: water (ENVO:00002006), including particulate matter (ENVO:01000060) such as... | depth 25 m
AAAGCAGCCGATTTACTCTTCTTAGTAATCGTGGCCCTTCCTTTTCTTACTAATTGTGAAATTGTTGGCATACTATAATTGTATCTATATATATCTTACCCTCTTTTAAGGGTCGGCAAATGTAGTAATAATTCACAATAATTCAAATCCTTATTGATTTATTTTAAATAAATTTTCAAAACTGCTCTTTAATCTTAAAAATCAAACAAAATCCTTAATCTTGATGGTCGCCACTTTTTCTACCAAAAAAATAAACCAAAACGTATCAATCATCACCATATTGACAACAATCAAATTAAGTATTTAATGAATTTGAAAAAATTGTGCTTTTATTTGGTATTAACACAATTTTTAAGATAATCTTAAAATATTCTTAAATTTTATTAGGATAATTAACAAGGATTTAAGATTTTCGCCAGTAACTAATTCAAATAACATAATAATGAAAACAAAAGTAAATGGAATCTTTACGCTTCTTTTAGCGCTTGTTGTGCATCTAACATATGCACAAGAAAAGACGATTTCGGGGACAGTCACAGACCAAGAAGGTCTTCCTTTACCCGGTGTCAACATCATGATTATCGGAACCACTACTGGGACTCAATCCGATTTTGATGGAATTTATTCAATAAAAGCAAATGTAGGTCAAACCCTATTGTTTACTTATATTGGACAAACTGATGTTAAGATGGCTGTGAAAACATCCAACGTTATCAATGTGCAAATGCAAGAAAGTGCTCAAGCACTTGAAGAGGTAGTAGTTACTTCTCTTGGTATCAAAAGAGAATCTAGATCTCTTGGATACTCAGTTGCTAAAGTATCTGGGGATGACATTGCTGGTCGCGCTGAGCCAGACGTCTTGAGAGCTATGCAAGGAAAAATGACTGGGGTTAACATAACCGGAGCTGGTGGTGCACCAGGACAGTCTACTAAAATTAATATTCGTGGAATTTCTTCGCTAACAGGAAATACACAACCTTTATTTATTGTTGATGGAATTCCTTTTGACAATAGCGTAAATGCTAGTCAAGATGCTGCTCAAAATACCGTTTTCTCAAACCGTGCCTTTGATTTGGATCCAAATTCAATTGAAAGTGTTTCCGTACTAAAAGGTGCTGCTGCATCTGCATTATACGGTTCTCGTGCAACGAATGGTGTAATTGTTATTACTACGAAAGCATCCAAGCAAAATTCTAGAAAAGGATTTGAGGTTTCTTATAATTCTTCTCTAGCAGTTACTCAAATATCTGGAATACCAGATTATCAAGATGTATATACGCAAGGCTCTAACCAGCTATATAATGGTGGATATATTGGAAACTGGGGTGCACCGTTTCCGAATGAAGTAGATCGTATCAATGCGGAATACGGAACAAATTACACCCAAACTTATTCTTTGTATCCTGATGGCACACCTTATCCTGACGGAACAGCTTCCAATCCAATAAGTAATCGTTTCCCAGGAGTCTTCCCAGAATTAATGCAAGATTATAATGGGCAGCAGGTTTCTGCTCCTTACCTAATTGAACCTCATGATATTATTGGCGATTTCTTTAAACAAGGTGTAACTTCAGAACACGCTATTAGCCTTTCTGCAGGTGGAGAAAATTCAAATGTAAATGCTGGTTTTTCAAATATGAACCAACAAGGTATTGTCCCAAACCAAGGAGCAACCAGAACTACGTTGTTTGCTGGTGGAAATGCAACTTTAGATAACGGCATTACTCTACAAGGTACAATTAACTATGCACATACAACGCAAAAATCACCTTCATCAGGAGCAAGTGCCTTCGAGGATTATTTCGAAGGTAACGGTGGATCAATCTATTCAAGGTTATTTTATTTACCAAGAAACTTTGATTTAGGTGGGTTACCCTATGAAAATCCTGCAGATGGATCAAATATTTTTTATCGTGCCCTGAACAACCCAATTTGGATTTCAAAATACAACCTATATACTAGTGATGTTAATCGTGTTTATGGAAATTTAAACGTTGGTTACGATATTACCGATTGGTTAAACTTCTCTATAAAAGGCGGTATCAATACTTATCATGAATTTAGAAGAACTAATGTTCGTCCCGGAGGCATAAACATTCCTGAAGGAAATGTTAGAACTGTAGACTTAAGCAATACTGAAAAAGATTTAACTGCTTTATTTAGTATTAACAAGGATTTAAATGATGATTTTTCATTAACGGCTTTATTTGGTTTCAATGCTAACCAAAGAGAATTTGCAAGAAGAGGTGTTACTGGTACTGGAATAATTTCAACTGGCTTAAACATTACTAGTGCAACTTCAACTCAAATTGTTGATTTTGACGAGCAAAACAATAGAAGACTATACGGTATCTTTGGAGATGTATCCTTTGGATATAAAAATTTGTTATACTTAAACTTAGTAGGAAGAAATGATCATTCTTCTACACTTCCTCAAGATGCGAATAGCTACTTCTATCCAGGTGCTAGTATTTCATTTGTATTAAGTGAGGCTTTTGAAATGCCTGAATTTGTAAACACAATAAAATTACGTGTTGCTCAAACCAAGGTTGGTAATGATGCAGATCCATATAGAACATCAACTAACTTCAATATAGGAACCCCTTTTACTTCACCATCATATGGACTTAATAATGTAGCTTCTCTTGACAACGTTCTTGGAAATGCTAAATTAAAGCCTGAGTTCACTACTGAATTAGAAGCAGGTATTTCGGCTGTATTACTAAATAGTAGATTAAGCTTTGATGTAACCTATTTCTCAAGAAGTTCAACTGAGCAAATTGCTCTAGCATCTGTTGCAAGATCTAGTGGTTTTTCAAGTCAAGTAGTAAATATCGGTGAACTAACAAATAAAGGCTGGGAAGTTGGTCTTGATGCTTATCCAATAGTATCAGAAAACTTCAAATGGAACAGTTATATAGCCTTTACTAAAATTGAATCAGAAATAGTTGATGCTGGACCTAACGGTGAAATTTTTATTGGTGGCCCTGGAACATCTCTAGGTACAATACATAGAAATGGTTATGCTTATGGTCAAATTTTTGGAACTAAAAATGCCAGAGATGATGAGGGCAACTTATTAATTGACAAGGCAACTGGTTTACCTTTTGCTGCAGCAACTTCAGACATTATTGGAGATCCAAATCCTGATTTCACTGTAGGTTTCACAAACAGTTTTACATATAAAGGTTTTACATTAAGAGCTTTAATGGACTGGAAACAAGGGGGTGATATTTATTCCTATACTGCCGCGTCATTACAATTACGTGGCCAATTAGCCAACTCTGTTGAGAGAGAAGATTTGAGAGTTGTTCCAGGTGTTTATGGTAGCAACCAAACTTATGAAGCAATATTAGATGGTAGTGGAAATAAAATACAAAACACTACCGGTATAACTGCATTTGATTCACATTTCTCCAACGGATGGGGTGCTTATGGTCAAGATGAAGTTAATGTTTATGATGGCACAACAATACGTCTAAGAGAGTTAGGTTTAAGCTATGCATTACCTAAAAAATACTTAGAAAAAACTCCTTTAGGTACTTTAACATTTGGCTTTAGTGGAAGAAACTTATGGTGGAAAGCTCCAAATATGTTAGAAGGTTTAAATCTAGATCCTGAAGTATTAGCAGAGACAGCTTCTTCAAACGTTCAAGGATTTGAATATGGTGCGACACCAACTACAAAAACATTCAGCTTTAACGTTTCAATGACATTCTAAAAAATATTTAAAATTCTTAATTTTAAAAAAATGAAATATAAATTTAAAAATTACTTGAAAATAATAGTTCCAACAATTCTCTTGTTTGGGGTTATTAGTTGTGAGCTTAAGGAATTGGATATCAATACAGATCCAAATAGTGCTAGTGAAGCAAGTTTATCTTTGTTATTAACCAATGCTGAATATGAGGGATTATCTACATTTGGCGGTAATACAAACGGAACAGGTTTAAATGATGCTGCCATGGGATTTCAGGCCATCAACACTACTTATGATGATTTCAATTTCACTAATTCAGATTGGAATATCATTTGGAATTCTCTTTATTCTGGACCATTAAAAGATTTAGATGAATTATTAAAAGCATCAGACGCAGAGTTAACTCCTAAATATATGGGTATCGCACAAATTTTAAAAGCCTATTATTTCACAACCATGGTTGATTTATGGGGTGATATTCCTTATAGTGAAGCTTTCAAAGGCAATGCCTCTGAAGCTAATCTAGAACCTGCATATGATTCTGGAGCTTCTATTTATGCCGATGCTTTTAAATTAATTGATGAAGCTATTGCCAATCTTGGAAAAGATCAAGCTGTTGATGTGCAAGGTGATATTTTGTACGGAGGTTCTGCTTCAAAATGGATAAAAGCTGCTAATTCTTTAAAATTGAGACTACTGATTCAGACCAGAAACGTACAAGACAACAAGAATGCTATTCAAGCTTTAATTGATGCAGACAATTTAATTTCATCTGCTAGTGATGATTTTCAATTACGCTATTCTGCATTAAAAAACCCTGAAAACAGACATCCAATGTATCAAGCTGGGTATGCTGGTGGAGAAGCAGGATATTCCTATTTCAGTTCTCAGTTAATGTTTGAAATGTTATCAAATAATGATCCCAGAACACCATTTTACTTCAAACGTCAAACTACTACAGTTTTAGATCCTGATGACCCTACTGCGAAACAAACAATACCTTGTTCTCAAAGAGATGATTGTCTTTATGGATATTTTGTGGCCAATCCTAATATAACAAATGAGCTATTTGGTGTTGACCCAGAAAATTTATCAGATAGCCAAGCTGCTTATTTAGCAGGTTATTTTGGTCGTGATCGTTCAGACCCATCTGGTATTCCAAATGATAACCCAATTAGAACAACCGTTGGGGCTTATCCAGCAGCTGGACTTTTTGATGTATCTGCAGGTACAACTGGAGGTAATGACAAGGGTGTTGGCGATGGTATATTCCCTATCATCACCTCTTGGATGGTTAAATTTTACATGCTAGAGGCACAAATATCTTTAGGAGTTACAACTGGTTCTACTGAAGTTGAGCTATTAGCAGCTGCATTAGAAGAACAACTTAGCAAGGTAATTGCAGTAGGTACTGCTGCCGATACTAACGCTGAAGCTGATATATCAAAATGGCCTGACACTTATACTTGGCCAATAACCTATAAAACGGAAGATACTTTTATTGCTGATGTAATTGCGACTTACCCTACTGGAGGTTCTGAATCTCAGAGGTTAAATGCAGTATTGAAACAAGCTTGGTTTGCGAACTTTGGAAATGGCTATGAAGGGTATAATGCATTTAGAAGAACGGGGTTCCCTAATGACATTCAAGCACCATTGCAATTGCCTAGACAATATGCACTTTCACTACCTTATGCTCTAGACGAAGTGAATCTAAATAGTAACACCCCAGATAAGGTTTATGATAGCCCAAGTTCAGCAATATTTTGGGACACCATAAAATTCCAATTCTAAACATAATATTTAAAGTTTTAAACTATGAAAAAAATAAATAAATATTTTCTTGGGCTTTTAAGTATCACTATGATACTCCAAGGATGTAAAGATGAAGATTTAATTACTTTACCCGTATGGGAAAGTGCTGTTCACGGTTACACGGTTGTAAGTTCCGCTTCAGCTCCTGATTTTAAGAATGGAGACCCATCTGTAGAAATTGATTTTGACTTATTATGGAAATCAATTGATGGAGAAGCAACAGTAACGCAAATAGACCTTTATATACTTTTTAATGAAGCGTATGTAGACCTTGATGGTAATCCAAAAACAGCAAGTCATGGTGGTAGTGAAGGAGAATTATTAATGAGTTTAACTGGCGCAGATGTACCTGCAGGAAATGTTGTTACTTCATTTACTGTTAGTCAAGATGATGTTTATAATTTATATTCAACAGCTACTTTTGATTATGGTACGGGTTCTGTAGCTGTTTTTGCTAATCCAGATAAACCGGACAGAGACACAACAAATAAAAAGTTCATCCCTGGAGATTCATTTTCAGTAAAATGGATATTCACTACAGAAGATGGTAGAGTATTTGATTCATGGTCTCCATCTGTATGTACAGAATTTCCAGAAGCAAACTGCCAAGTAAATTGGTCCGTAGTTTGTGCTGAGGAAATTTCTAATCCAAATGGCGATTATACTTTAACTTTAGCTGATTCTTATGGCGATGGTTGGAACGGCGCTGCTATTACAGTGCTTATTGATGGTGTAGGAACTGATTATACATTAGCTGATGGTGCTACAGGAGTAGAAGTCGTAAGTGTTCCTCCAGGAACCACAACTTTAACATTTGAATTTGTTAGTGGTGATTGGGATTCGGAAGCTTCATTTACTATTAAATCTCCAAGTGGAAATGTAATAGCAAACATCGCGGCTCCACCGACAGTGGGTCCTGTTAAATTAGATTTATGCTTGGAATAAGCTAAATCAAATTATAGAATATTTAAAAGAAGCCATCTAATAATAAATTAGATGGCTTCTTTTATTAATTGTTTTAGAATATGTGCAGCCAATTAAAAATTGGTGCATTAAATTTTCAAGACATAGAAAAACGACCTTTCTCCAAAATATTATCCTAAATTCCATTTCTTTTTGGTAAATTTCAAATAAAACCAAATTTATCATTTTAACATATAGAAAAATATTTATAAATTATAATACAAAAATTTTCATTAGATGAAACAAGCTTCTATTTTATTTTTTTTAATACTTATTCTTACTATTTCATGCAATAAAAATGAAACGAAGAATGAAGAAATTGTAGAAATTATAAGTGAAGAACCTGAAATAGATAGCAGACCTAAAGCAGGCACTGTTGAATTCTTAAATCAAGAAAAAGTAGATAACAATTATATATTGGTGAACGATGCAGGAGCCAATAGAGTGTATCTAATGGATAAAAATTCTACAATAGTATATGAATGGACCTTAACCAAAGGCATTGGAAATGACGTTGTTTTATTACCAGATGGTAATTTACTTGCTATTCTTCAAGCTGATGATCCAAGTATTGAATTTGGAGGACAAGGAGGCATAATACAAATAATAAATAAGGATGGCGATATTCTATGGAATTTTGAACATTCAACAGCTGATTATATTACTCATCATGACGTAGAATTACTTCCGAATGGAAATGTTTTAACCATGGTTTGGGAAAAAATGCCTCTACAAGATGCTGTTGATAGTGGATCAAAAGTTGCCATTGACTTATATCCAGAGGCCATAATTGAAATTGACCCCAACACTAACGAGATTGTTTGGGAATGGCATGCAAAGGACCATTTAATACAAGACTATGATCTAAACAAAGCTAATTATGGAGTCATAGCTGAAAACCCTCAAAAAATAGATTTAAATTATGTATCTAATGACAAAGGAGATATTATGCATGCTAATGGTCTCAGTTATGATACGGCAAAGGATGTAATTTATTTAAGTGTGAATTTCTATAGTGAAGTATGGGTAATAGATCATAGCTCCTCGAAAGAACAAGCAGCTACCTCATCCGGAGGCAATTATAATAAAGGAGGAGATATAATTTATAGATTTGGTAATCCTGAAGCCTATGGTAATATTGGAACGCGTCTATTTCGAAATAATCATTTTCCGAACATTTTAAAAGGTTCTAATTTAGGTAAAATGTTGATTTTCACCAACGGAGCAGAACTATTACAATCCACGGTTTATGAATTGGTTTTACCTAGCACCTTTAATTTACAAGCTGGTGTAGACAATGAGCCTGAAGTTTCATGGTCTTTTACCGATCCAGATTTATATTCTCCAAAAGTATCAGGAGCAGTAGACTTACCAAATGGAAATCGGTTAATTACAGAAGGTGATTTTGGCTTATGGGAAGTTTCTGATAGTGGTGAAGTCCTATGGAAATTTGAAGGTAATGGTTTCTATTGGCGGGCTTATCATTATACTAAAAATGCTCCAGAAATAATAGCTTTAGAATTAAAAAAGTAGCTAGTAAAACTTATAACAGATGCTAATTCCATTCCTTTTTTGTTTGTCTCTGGTTTTGTTCTGGAATAAATCCAAAGAGAAAGTATTAGTATTGATTTTTACGTTTTTAATTTCCACGTTTATTTTTGCTCAAACAACCCTTCCCGTACAAGAACTTCAATTTTATACAAAATCAAATACAGCACTAGCTATAAATCTTTCGATTAATATTAAACCATCAGATTCTAACAATACAAAGTTTGAAATAACCAAAAAACCTACACACGGTTCTTTAAATATTAATGGACTGGTAGCCGTCTATAAACCCAAGAATAATTATAATGGAATTGATTTTTTCTCATATAGCATATACAGTAATGATGAAGATATTCTTCAAGTAGGTGTGAAAATTTATGTTGAAACTACATTAAAATTACAGACTTCACGCTCGAATGATTCGATCCACAGGAATCACCATATAGCCATTTTAGACACCCTTTTTCGCCCTCAATCAGAAGACAAAGTTTTTATCCCAATTCTAAATAAGCTTAAAATTAAAACAAACGTCAATTTTAAAAAATTACCCTTTCTCAAAAAAAGCGCTAAAGAATTACAGGTACTTTTCATTTTAGGAACTGATTGTCCAATTTCGCAAAAATATATGACGGAACTAAAAAATCTTTACAAAAAATATCAAGGCGATGTAGATTTCTATGGTATTGTCCCTTCTAATTATAGTAAAAGCCAAATAAAATTATTTAAAAAAGCATACGCAGTTCCTTTTGACATATTAAAAGATAAAAATAATGAATATGCAAAAGAACTCGGAGCAACAGTTACACCCGAAGCATATTTATTGAATAGAAAAGGTGAAATCCATTACTATGGGGCTATAAACAATTGGTTCTATGAATTAGGTAAAAATCGCAGAGTTGTAACAGAACATTATCTGAATGATGCGATTAAAGCTGTTTTAGTTGGAGAAAAAGTTACTATTAATCGAACAACAGCAGTTGGCTGTTTCATTGAATTCTAGAGGCTATGATCTCAAAAAAATATATTCTCACATTTATCTTTTTGCAATTGTCCTTTATTTTCATTAGAGGCCAACAAATAACTTATTATGATGACATTGAGCCCATTATTCGCAATAACTGCGCCTCTTGCCATAAAGAAAATGGTTATGGCCCATTTCCCCTTACAACATATGAAGAAGTTAAAACTAAAGGCTCTTTCATCGCATTTGTTACAAAAACTAAATACATGCCCCCCTGGAAAGCGGATCCTGAATTTAGAACCTTTAAAAATCAACGAATATTAAAAACAGAAGAAATAGAGAAAATTAATACTTGGGTTACTATGGGGATGCCAAAAGGCAAAAAAAAAGGAAAAGAGACACCAATACCTAGTCTAATTACCGATACCCCTGCTGATTTGGTATTGGAAATGAAAAAACCCTATATGTTATCCAATCAAGGTATCGAAGATTTTCGATTTTTCAACCTTCCTACTAACCTACCTAATGATGTTTATATAAAATCGATAGAGTTTGTACCTGGAAATAAGAAAAGAGTCCACCACAGTAGGGTAATGGCTGATACTTCAAATCTAATTCGAGCAATTGATGGATTATCGGAATTAGATCCCAAAGTTAAAGAATTTCAAAAAATACCATTATCTGATGAATTTTTATATGGCTGGGTTCCAGGTAATTTACCCATTACATACCCTACTGGAACAGGAAAAAAATTACTTGCAAATACAGATATTATCCTTAATATACATTATGCCCCAACATCAAAGGAACAACTTGATCAATCTATAATAAAATTTTATTTTTCCAAAGAAAAGGTTTCTCATGACATTAAAGTCTTGGCGATCAGGGAAAATCATATTTCTAATCAGCCTTTTTTCATAAAATCCCAAACAAAACCAACATTCTATGTGAGCTATAGGCTAGAAAAAGATATTAATGTTGTTTCTATAATGCCACACATGCATTATTTAGGCAATACTATAAAAGCCTTAGGTGTTACTCCTGAAGGGGAAGCTATACCCCTAATTAAGATAGATAAATGGGACTTTAATTGGCAAAGTACTTATCTCTACGAAGAACCTCTTTTTCTTCCTGCAGGATCTATAGTACTTGTTACTGCAAGTTATGATAATACATCAGAAAACGTAGCAAATATTAATAACCCACCAAAAGATGTAGGCTATGGCTGGAACACTACAGACGAAATGATGAATTTGGTTTTATATTATTATTAATATAGTAGATATAGCTATATTAAAACTTAGACATATATAGTTAAGTAAGATAATTACTCTAAATTTAAATTAAACTTCATAAAATATTCTTAACTATGGGATTTAAAAAACAAATAATAAAGACCTCATTTATTTTCTTGATTTTTTTCAATCTAATCAATGCACAATCATGGGAAATGGAGGCTTTTGGCACTAATGGAATATCTGGAGCAAATGCATATAGAGAGCTATTTAAGAAATTGAACTATGTAGATAGAAGCAATATTGAAGGATCTCCATACAATGATTCTATTTATAAAACAGCAACTTTTTATTATAAAGACAATCAAAAAATTGCAGAATGTTTAACGAGATATAATGCTTATACAGATGAATTAGAAATGATGAATACTAATGGTGATATTGGTGTTTTACAAAAGGTTGATTTTCTTAGAGTATCTCTTAATAACAAATTATATATAGCCTTAAATAGCCCCAATTATAAAAAGGGAGAAAACCGATTTTTTATTGAAAAAGTAGTTCATGAAAAATATAGCCTTTATTATAGAGAATCCAAATCTTTAAAGGAAGGTGTGCCAGCAAAATCAGGTTATCATACCGCTACAACATCAAAATTTATTAATAATTCTGAATATTATATAAAGTTTAATAATGGCCCTCTTGATGAAGCGCCTTTAACTAAGTCAAAATTGCTCAAAAAATTTCCAAATCATCAAAAGACATTAAAAACATATTTTTTAGATAACAATATCAATTTAAAAAAAGAATCCGATCTCATTAATTTAGTAAATTACTACAACTCTCTTGAGTAAGTAATATATTCATGCAAAAATCTAACTGAAATATATGGGTTTTATCTACCTTTACACCAATGGAAAATAGCACTCAAATTTACGGGATAAGAGCAATTATCGAAGCAATAAAAGCAGACAAACCAATTGACAAAGTTTTTATTCAAAAAGACCTTAAAGGTGATTTAATTAAAGAACTTGAAACCTTAATTCGTAAAAATGGGATTAACTCTTCGTATGTTCCAATAGAGAAGCTTAATAGACTTACTAAAGGAAATCATCAGGGAGTAATTGCTAATATCTCCCCTATTCGTTTTTATACTATTGAAGAGCTTGTTGAAAAAGCAACTTCAACTAAAGAAGCTCCGTTATTTCTACTATTAGATCAACTATCAGATGTTCGAAATTTTGGTGCAATAATTAGAACCGCAGAATGTACTGGTGTCGATGGTATCATCATTCAAAAGAAAGGCGCAGCTCCTGTAACTGCTGACACCGTCAAAACTTCTGCCGGCGCAGCCTTTAAAGTACCCATTGCTAAAGTTGACCATTTAAAAGATGCCGTATATTACTTACAGGCATCAGGTATTAAAATTATAGCTGCAACCGAAAAAACAGAAAGTTCTATTTACGATGTTTCCTTCAAAGAGGGTTGTGCAATTATTATGGGTGCAGAAGATGTAGGGATATCACCTTCTATATTAAAAGCTGTTGATGCTAAAGCCAAATTACCATTATTAGGAGAAATTGGTTCTTTAAACGTTTCTGTTGCTTGTGGTGTATTCTTATATGAAGTTGTTAGACAACGAACCAATTGAATCAGAAGTACCATCTAACCATATTTTGTTAGAATAAAAATTCTTAGCACTAATTGAATACTATATCATGTTTTATCCAAGTCTTTATCGGGCTTGTAATGATACGTGATTTTAATTTCTTCTTCAGGTTCTGGTTTACGTTCTATAAAATTTCCATGCGCATCAAAATGTTTTAAGAACTCATCATCTTCTTCATTATAATCTTCACGTTCCCAATCAAATTTTTTAATGCTGGGTACCGGAACTTTTATAAATATTGCAAAAAACAATCCGATTACGAAACCAGATAAATGGCCTTCCCATGAAATCTCATCTTTAATGGGGAAGATATACCAAAGCATACTTCCATAAATAAACACCACCACCAAAGACAGTGCGACCAACCTATAATGTTTTGTAAAAACTCCTTTAAAAAAAATAAAACTGGCCAGAACATAGATCAATCCACTTGCGCCAATATGGTATGATTCTCGGCCAATACACCACGTTAGAAATCCTGAAACAAGAACACCAAATATTAATATTTTAATGGCGATGTGTCTATAAAAATAAATTAGGGAACTTGTCAATACAAATAACGGAATGGTATTATTATACAAATGTTTAGCGGAACCATGTATAAATGGACTTAAAATTATTCCTCTAAGACCAGAGACTGATCTAGGAAGAATTCCATACTTGTTAAAGTTAATCCCTAATCTAATTTCAATTAAATAGACAGACCAAATTGTTAGCACCAACACAAGAGGTATACTAATCACATTATTAGAAAACTGAAAATATTTATTTTCGGACATGTACTCAATTTAAAAAATAGATTTCATTTGATGAAATTCATTTAATTTTTATAGGTTATACGTCGACTTCGCACAATACTAGATAGTAATTCTCAAATCATGATATCTTATCGTATAAATTTTTTACATTAATACTCATTTCAAAAACACTACCAGAAATCCTAAACATGATAAATTGTCATTAGAAGAATTAGTATTTTTACATTATGAATGAACCACTTGCCGAAAGAGTACGCCCGAAAAACTTAGAAGACTACATCAGTCAACGCCATCTGGTTGGAGATAATGGTTCTTTAACGCATCAGATAAAAAAAGGTATTATTCCGTCTTTAATTCTATGGGGACCTCCAGGCACTGGAAAAACAACATTAGCTAATATTATTGCCAAAGAAAGTGGCAGACCTTTTTATACCCTCAGCGCAATTAATAGTGGTGTAAAAGATATTAGAGAAGTAATTGAAAAAGCAAAGCAAGGTGGCGGACTTTTTACTACTAAAAATCCTATATTATTTATTGATGAAATTCACCGTTTTAGTAAATCACAACAAGATTCTCTTTTAGCGGCAGTAGAAAAAGGATGGGTTACATTAATAGGTGCCACAACAGAAAATCCTAGTTTTGAAGTTATACCCGCATTATTATCTAGATGCCAAGTATACATCTTAAATGATTTTGGAAAAGAAGATTTAGAGGCTTTATTAAAAAGAGCAATGAATGAAGATGCTTTTTTAAAAGCAAAAAAAATTGAACTTAAAGAAACCGAGGCTCTTTTAAGATTATCTGGTGGTGACGGCAGAAAACTCCTGAATATATTTGAATTAGTAGTTAATTCTGAAAATGGTGATTCTATCCAAATTACTAATGATTTGGTACTCCAAAAGGTTCAAAAAAATACGGTTAGATATGACAAAACAGGTGAACAACATTATGATATTATTTCAGCTTTTATTAAATCTATTCGTGGCAGTGATCCAAATGGAGCAGTTTATTGGTTAGCCAGAATGATTGAAGGTGGTGAAGATGTCAAATTTATTGCCAGACGAATGCTTATAGCTGCGTCAGAAGATATTGGTTTAGCCAACCCTACCGCACTAGTTATGGCTAATACTACTTTTCAAGCCGTTACAGCCATTGGTTACCCCGAAGCAAGAATTATTCTTAGTCAATGTGCAATTTATCTAGCCACGTCCCCTAAAAGTAACGGGAGCTATTTAGCTATCAATAAGGCCTTAAAAACTGTTTCTGATACTGGAGATTTATCGGTTCCAATAGCATTAAGAAATGCTCCTACTAAATTAATGAAAGATTTAGGATATGGCAATGATTACAAATACGCTCATGATTATCAAAATAATTTTGTAGCAGCAGAATTTTTACCCGAAGAAATTTCAGGCACTGCATTTTATGCACCTAATCAAAATCAACGTGAAAGTGCAATTAAAGAATTTCTAAAGAATAGATGGAAAGATAAATACAAGTATTAAAACTTAATATTTAAACTTTTAACCATTAGTTGATCTCCTGAATAATATTCAAAAAACCACTGTCCGTTTTTAGTATATATAAGTCCAGAATTTCCAACAGTCTCTTGACCTAGGTATATATTATCTTGAGAAGTTTGAAACATATACATTACTATTTTAGGAGTGCTATCCACTAACTGATAGCCATTGGCAATAGCTTGCGCATAAAAAACTGCACCTAAAACAGATTCAACCTTAGGTGTTTTTTCTCCTATTTCTTGTGTTTTCGATAAAGCAGTATTAGGTACCATTTGGTTAGGCGTCACCATTTTCGGAACAGGTTTATCCGCTGCCACTTGTATGGTTTTTTCTGAATCTAAAGTTTTAACATCATTTTTAAAAGAAATTGTTATTGGTTGAGTTGTCTGCTTCGTATACGCATGATTAAAACCTGATAATGTGCTAAATGCATCTCTTATTGCTTCAGAATAAGCAGCTTTAAACTCTTTAATTTTACTCACCCCTTCCTTTGTCCTAAACACTTCATTAGAATTGCAATCTTTTAAAACTATAATAGATTTAGTTGTAAACATATTAGAACCATCAATTAACTCGGCTAAAAGACCTAAACATCTATTAGAACTGAGTTCATCAGATAATTCATCATCATAAACTACATTAAAACCTTTTTCGGAAAAAAGGTATTTTACTAATGTACTTGTCTGATATTGGTTTACCTGTTTAAAAGAGTCGAACTGTTTTGGCACAATTATGTATTTATACTCATTTAATTGTTCTTGACAATAGGAAATTAAGCTAAAAAACAAGCAGAATATAGGAAGTATTTTTTTCATCACATTTATAGTATTATTTCTTGTCCCAAGATATAATATTTATTCCAAACTGAACTGATGCATAGTGACTATTGAATATATTCATGTAACTTAATAAGTTATCTGCCATAAGATACATATTTACAGCTCCTGCTTGAATACTACCCCCAAAACCTACATTATCAAATGAATACTTATCGACCGTATAGGTAGTTTTGAAAGACATTGCATTTCCAAATCTATGTTGATAAAAAGCTGTAATAGCAGTTTGCGGCCCTCTTGGCCTATTAATAACATATATTTGACCTCCAATACTATTTTTAAATATGCGGCCACTATTACCCCCTATTTTACTCGTGCAATTACAAATTTGTCTAGATTCAATTTCCTTTCCAAAACCATATCTAATAGAAGCATTTAATTTTGTTGGTCGAAAAGATATATAATTTTTATTATTTACCTCATAAGCCACTAAACTTTCTAAATCATCGACAAGGTTTTGCCATTGATCTTCACCAGAATTAGCTAAATCATCTGGCAATATAACTTCAATACCTTCTGTACTTGCAGTTCCTTTAAGTGAATACGTGCGTACATCTTTGTTATGATAAATAAAACCTAAATCCAACAAACTCCCTGTAATAGCCGTCTTTTCGTTTAGGTTATATGTAAAACCTAAATCAAAACCTAAACCTAAATTACCTCCTAATAAAGCTCTCGTTGTTAATATACTTGATATACCAGAACCATTATCGATATCGTCATTATCCAAGATATCTTTAATCTCAAATATTCCTGAAGTTCTAATTTCCAAATCTGCAACTAAAGTATTTCGAAGTATATTATTTTGTCCTTGAGTTGTTAAAAAATACCCACTATTTTTAGTCGTATTAAAATTCACAAAACTTGAGTATAATTTAGCTCTTACCCCCAAAGAAAACTGATTTGAAATTTTCTTATTAATCCCAAAATGGTATACATTTAGTATTTCACCTCTTGTTTTTAAATGACTAAGATCAAACTTCTTATTTATATTGTTTGTATTTCCGTCGAAAGCTAGCAACGCATAATCTTTAAAAAAATAACCAATCCAATCACCTTCATTATAAGCTCCAAAAGAGTAAAAAACGTTTTCATTTTTTCTACTTCTATAACCAGCATTAATTATATCTATTTGATATGTACCGCTTAACTCATCTCTAAAGGTTAAACCATAAACTACTTTTTCTCTTAACTTAGTATTAAAATCAATGCCATCATTTGCTAATAAATCATTTACGGTAACTCCACTACTAGCCACTTGCAAAGCAACCCCAGAAATAATAGGAATGCCCGAATACCATTTATATGAAGTTGACATTCCTGGGTTTAAGAGTAGTGACTGCGGAACTTCATTAAAGTCATAAAGCAGCTGCTTATTCTGGCTTCTAAGAGAAAAACAGCACAAAAAAATTACTAAATATACTATCTGTAAATATTTCATTATTTTACCTTCCACTTAAAACTTCCGCTAGATAGAAAAATAACCTTAGGACTAGAAAGATTTGAAACACTTGCATTTCCACTATTATTTATAAAGCTCAGTTGGATGCTTGATATATTCTTGATAATCTCAATACTTTTTCCTGATGGCGGACCATAAAAAACTTCTCTATTAACTGTAACTGATGGCGGTGCGGCATTTATTGAAAAGAATTCCGAGTCAATACTATTTCCTGCAGCATCTAAGAAATCTACAGTAAGGTCTAACTGTTTACTTGTAGTATTTTCTAGTTGAAAAGTTATGGAACCAGATATGACTTTATCTGAAAATAAATCATCCTCAAAACCATCAAAATTTATGTTTTGAGTTAAGAAACCGGGCATTGGTGTGCTATTTATTAAAGCTTCAGTAGATTCTATGTACAATATAGAACCAGAAACATCTGTTATAATTTCTAAATCTTTTGCTTGATTAAAATCTGGCTTCTCCGAACAGGATGAAAAGAATAGCAAACAGATAAAATAATATATGTTATTTTTTTTCATTGCATGACTTAAGTCCTAACTTTTGTATAAGTTAGGATAGTGTATTTCTCCAATATAATAACTCTATAAGTAAGATTTTATTTCATTTAAATTGGTAATCATATCACAAAACTCATGCTTTTCTTCATTATGAGCATTAAAGTGCAGTGCGTTTAATCCCTTGGCTTGCGCACCCAGAATATCTGCTTCTAAACTGTCCCCAATCATTAAAGACTTTGCGGGTAACGCCTTAGCTTTATCCAGTGCCAGTTGAAAGATTATAGGGTTCGGCTTCTTAACTCCAGCCATTTCAGAATTGATAACATGTGTAAAATAACCATCAATCTTAGAATTTTTAATTTTTCTTTCTTGAACTTCTTGAAATCCGTTCGTAATGATATGCAATTTATACTTAGGCTTAAGGTATGCTAAAATTTCTATAGCATTTGGAAACAAATGGTTATAAGAGGATAAATTAGCAATGTATTGCTCTGATAGCTCATGGATAGTTGTATCACTTATTGTAAAACGCAAAGCATCAAAAGTGGTTTTTAAGCGTTGGTACCTTAGCTCCTCTTTGGTGATTTTTTCTTCTCTGAATTTTTTCCAAAATATTAGATTGTTGGGTACATATACCTTTAAAAAATCGTTTAAATCTATATGAACCTGATTTTCAAGCAATATTTTTTCAAAGGTCAAGGCTGAATTTTTTTCAAAATCCCAAAGTGTATGATCTAAGTCAAAAAAAACATCCGTTACTATTTTACTATACATTATAATTTTTTAAAACATGTTCATACAGTTGTTTCCATGAAACTTTACTTTTCTGACCCAGCAATTCATTAGAGAATATCGTTATAAAATTCCCATTGACTCTTTTTACTTCGTTATAAATTTTATCAATTTTTGAGGTAATCTCTTGTAGCTTATTCTGCTTAGTAAAAGCATAATCGTGAATAGCAAAAGGATGTACTTTTATCGGTTGCTGCACCTCTAAATTAATATCATAAAAATAAAAAGGGGTACAAGTACTCGCTCGAAATCCAATTTCGTGTGTATACCCCATAGTGTAATCATCAGTGAACTCAGCTTCTACCAAATTTCTGTAGGTAACGGGTATATCTACTCTATTATACCTTATGCGTGAATAATTAATAGGTCTATTAATCACGTTTGAAAGATTTTTTTTCTCCTTCTTCAATAATTGAGTATCATGGATTGAACTGTAGGAGGCACATAAAGAAACGATACTATAATCTGAAATTGACTTAATTAAAAATTTAAATAGGTTATTATTTATGGAGACATTCTTATCATATTTTGAATAATCAGCAAACTGAAAAAAAAACATACTGTTAATTTTATATTTTTTATGACAATTTATCAGCCAAGAAAAATTATTATAGGGGTCTTTTTCGGGATGAAACCAAACCGCTATTCTTTCAAAAATTCTCTTTATTCTTAAAGAAGACAAATCTAATACGAGCCCAGCGAAACTACGAACTAGCCCCCTATGTGCATAGCAATGTGAGGATGTTACATCTATAATTGAATGATAACTATAGCTATTTTCTTTGGCCTTTAAATCAGGAAAACGTTCCAATAGCGTACTAAGGAACTTTTTTGCCCAAATATCTACAACGGGTACTTCTAAAAAATTATTTTCAAAAGCTAAACTTTCTGAAGGAGGAAACCTACCATGCTCATCTTTAACATGTGGCAAATACTCTTCATACCTACTTAGTAAATAAAAACTAGCAGAAAAAATATCAAAAGGAATATTGCTTCGCTCTCCTGTGCCAAAAAAACAAGGTATTCCATCCCAATCCTGAACCTTAATTTGCAAATCATTTATGCCCTGTTCAAACAAAAGGTCGTTACTTCTAACAAAAAACTCATTTTGTAAAGGTAGTTTTGTGTAGGTAATTTTAGCTCCCGAATGTTTAATAAAATCTTCGACTTTTTCGGTAAATACTACTTCTATACCCAAAATACGATTAAATATTTGTTTCATTACAAAACTAAATCGGGGTGTTATCTTATGGGTATATATTAATAGCATAGCGTAAAAAATGTATTATTAAAGCTCCCTTATTTATTTTAGTATTAAATAATATTCTCATCTGCAAAGCTAAAATAATCTGTTTGAGTGATAATCACATGGTCTAAAACTTTTATATCTAAACCTTCAGCTGCTTTTTTAATTTTTTGAGTTATTTGTTTATCAGCCGCACTTGGTTTTAAAGTACCCGAGGGATGATTATGCGCTAAAATCATAGCAATTGCTCCCATTTCCAAAGCTTCTTTCATGATTAGTCTCACATCAATTAACGTACCGGTAATAGAACCTTTACTTTGTTGAGAGCTGTGTAATACCTTGTTTGAATTATTTAAATAAACAATCCAAAACTCCTCATGTGGCAATTCTCCCATTAAAGGCTGTAAAAGCTCAAAAACACTTTTACTACTGGTGATTTTAGTTATTTTTTGTGCATCTTCTCCTCTTCTCCTTCTTCCTATTTCTAAAGCGGCAACAATAGTAACGGCTTTGGCTTCGCCAATACCTTTGAATTGCATTAATTTATTTACTGAAAGCTTCCCTAGCTCATTTAGATTATTATTTACTGATGCTAATATTTTCTTTGAAAGTTCAACTGCACTTTCCTCTCGACTCCCTGAACCTATTAAAATTGCTATTAATTCGGCATCTGATAGAACAGCTTTTCCTTTTTGCACCAGCTTTTCTCTTGGTCTATCATCATCGGACCAATTTTTAATAGAAAATGAGCTGGGTTTATTTTGCATTCTCTAAAGATAGTCAACTAAATTTTTTATCGTAATTTTCATAGCAATTAAATATCGAATAAAATGAAATCTATTTTTGATGAAGCAACAAAAAATGAATTAGAAACACGTTTGAATTCCCTTAGTGAAAATTCAGAAAGAAAATGGGGTAAAATGACAGTAGGGCAAATGGCTTGGCATTGTCAGTATCCTTTAAAATTAGCTATTGAAAATAAAAAAAGTTCAAAAAAAGGAAACTTACTGGTCCAACTCTTCTTTAAAAAATCAATGTATAATGATAAGCCTTGGAGAAAAAATTTACCCACAGCTCCACAATTAAAAGTAAGAGAACCAAAAAAATTTACTGATGAAATTAAAATTTTAAAACAGCTAACGCTTGACACACATGAATTGAAGACACGAGAAGAATGGAATCCACATCCTTTTTTTGGTAATTTTACGAAACAACAATGGGGACAAATGCAGTACAAGCATTTAGACCATCATTTGACCCAATTTAGCGTGTAAATTTAGTTGCTCGATTATGCTAATTCCTTGAATTCTTGGTTTATTTTGAAAATTATAGGCGGCTAAATATTTTCAATTTTTTTCTTTAATTCATTTAAATCTAAACCCCCATAATTACCAGAGCTCATTAATAGCACTACCGCGTTATTAAAATTTTGTGCAAATAAAAATTCTTTAAAAGCCTCTGAATTTGTCATGATTTTTAAATCATCACGCTGAAAAGCATTAGCAATTTGTTCAGAAGATACTGGTGCCAATTTTTTTATGGCTACCGATTCGGGCGAGTAAAAAACTATAGGTGCATCAGCGGCATCTAAGGCCCCTTTATATTCTTTTAAAAATTCTGGATTAAAACTACTATACGTATGTAATTCTAAACATGCAATTAGTTTTCGATCAGGAAACTGTTCTTTTACAGCTTTTGTAGTAGCAGCTACTTTACTAGGGGAATGTGCAAAATCTTTATAGACAACACACGTCTTTCCTTCAGCAATTTTCTCCAAACGTTTTGATGCACCTTTGAATGTGGCAATCGCTTCATAAAAATCATCTTCATCTACACCCATATTTTGGCATATCCATTTTGCCCCGGCTAAATTATTAAGGTTATGCTTACCAAAAACCTCAATAGGCATAGGCCCTTCTGAAGTCTCTAGTAATGTTTGCCCATTTTCTACGCTATATGCTGGTGTGCTATAGGGTAATTTTCGTATTGTATTTTCCGAGGCTTCAACTACCTTTCTTACATTTTCATCCTCTTCATTATAGGTTATACTACCCCCTTTGACAATACTGTCTACAAAAATTTGAAATTGCTCCATATAGTTTTCAAAAGTTGGAAACACATTTATATGATCCCAAGCAATGCCACTTAATAAGGCAATATTTGGTTTATATAGGTGGAATTTTGGTCTTCGATCTATTGGTGATGATAAATACTCATCACCTTCTAAAACGATAAAATCATTCGCTTCGGTTAAATGCACCATACGATCAAAACCATCTAATTGTGCACCAACCATATAGTCAACCTCACGCCCGTGATAATTCAACACATGCAAAATCATTGAGGTAATCGTAGTTTTACCATGACTACCACCAATAACTACACGTGTTTTATTTTTGGATTGCTCGTATAAAAATTCAGGGTACGAAAAAATTTCTAAGCCCAATTCCTGCGCTTTTAAAAGTTCAGGATTATCTGCTTTGGCATGCATTCCAAGAATAACAGCATCTAAATTCTTACTGATTTTTTCAGGAAACCAGCCAAATTCTTCTGGCAATAAGCCTTTCTCTGCCAATCTTGTCTTTGACGGTTCAAAAATAACATCATCACTACCCGTTATTTTATATCCTTTATGATTTAATGCCAAGGCAAGGTTGTGCATTGCACTTCCTCCTATAGCAATAAAATGTATATTCATGGAGCTTTAATTATACGGTAAAGATAACAATTGAAATGTCTATTTTCAAACGGTTACTTTATCATTCTTTATTTTTATATTAGACTGAAAATACTTCAAAATGAATTTAAAATTATCAGAACTAGTATCGAAAGAAATAATACCTGGGTATCATGGTAAACTTGTACATACCAAAAATATGAGTCTTGCATTTTGGGAAGTCGAAAAAGGCGCAATCGTACCGGAACATTCTCATGTAAATGAACAAGTGATGCAGGTTTTAGAAGGTAAATTTGAATTTACTTTAAACGGAAAAACAAAGACCTATGAACCTGGTGAACTTGTAGTTATTGGCTCTTATATTCCCCATAGTGGAAAGGCACTTACCGCTTGTAAATTAATGGATGTTTTTAGTCCCACTCGTGAAGAATACAAATAATGAATATTTCTCTTAAAAATAGAAAAGCTTTAGTTGGTGGCAGCAGTGATGGAATAGGCAAAGCAATTGCAATACAACTAGCCGAAAGTGGCGCAGGTGTAACCCTAGTTGCAAGAAATGAGGAAAAATTAAAAGCAGTGATCGCAAGTCTCCCTATTTCTAAAGGACAAAAACACCAATATATAGTTATTGATTATGCAGATTTCGATCGCTATAAAGCTAAAATAAGAGCTTTCTTTAAAACAAATACTATTGACATTTTAGTCAATAATACACAAGGTCCTACTTCAGGAAATACCTTAGAAAAAAACATTGAAGATTACCAAAAGGCTTTTAATTTACTATTTAAAACAACAGTCTTCACTACGGAACTTGCTTTAAAAAATATGATCAAAAACAAATGGGGTCGCATTATAAATGTAGCTTCTGTCTCCGTTAAAGAGCCGATAGCCTATTTAGCACTTTCAAATACGATTAGAGCTGCTGTTGTAACTTGGGGAAAATCATTAGCTACAGATGTTGGTCCTTATACCATTACCGTGAATAGTATTTTAACAGGGTATTTTGACACCGATCGGATTACACAACTAAATGCAACAAAAGCTAAGCAATTAAACATTTCTGAAGCCGAGGTACGCAACCAAATAGAATCAAAAGTATCTCTAAACCGTATTGGAAAACCCGAAGAGTATGGATATCTGGTTGCTTTTTTAGCATCAAATAATGCGGCTTATATTACAGGAACTGCTATTCCTATTGATGGAGGGCTATTAAAATCTATTTAGCGTTTTCATTTAATTTTTTTGGCATCTTATTTGTTTACTTTTAACCTGCAATATGCTTTGGAATTTCGTTTTGAAACTTGGAGTACAATAAATACTCCAGTTTTCTTAATTTTAGTATGGCATAGTTATGATGAAATTAAAAAACGAAATAAAGCGGCAGTATTTCCACTAGATTTTATATATAATGGATTTTTCAATAAATATATAAAGCAGGTTTAACATGCTTCCCTCAATGGGAAAAGGCTTTTACTCATTTAATATGGTGTACTACAAAATCTAAGCGCATTTTTGTGCTGTAATTTTATTACTATGAAAAAGATATCTCTACTAATAATTATATTATTCTCACAAATGATGCATGCACAAGAGCGCAATGAATCTTATGATCTTTTATGGAAAAAAGTACAGCAGCTTGAAAATGATGCACTTACAAAGTCTGCCTTAGCAGTAGTAAATTCTATAACTAAGAAGGCTAAAAAAGAAAAGAATTCTGCTCAAGTTGTTAAATCTCTATTATACACCTCCAAATATGCTTTAATTCTAGAAGAAGATGCGCAATTAAAAATTGTAAATGATTTTAAATCTGAAATAGAAAAAGCAGAATTACCCACAAAAAACGTTTTAGAAAGCTATTTAGCAACGATGTACTGGCAATATTTCCAGCAAAATAGATATCAGTTTTATAACAGATCAAAAACAGAAGAAAAAGTTGATAGTACCGATTTCAGAACTTGGGATTTAACGACTTTATTTCAAGAAATACAGCTCCATTTTGATGCTTCTTTAAAAAACAGTACAGAACTTCAAAAAACGAAAGTGTCTGATTTTAACGTGATTTTAAACCAACAAGATGGTTCCGAAAAGTATCGTCCCACTTTATATGATCTATTAGCACATACTGCTTTATCTTTTTATACCACAGATGAAAATAGCATAACGAGACCGGCAGACAAATTTGAAATAAACAATCCTGAGCTCTTATGTGAGGGATATCAATTTATAACACAAAAAATTGATAGTAGCGATCAAACTTCCTTGCAAGTAAAAGCGCTGAAAATCTATCAAGACTTACTAAAATCTCATGCTAATAATTCGTCTTCTGCCGCTTATACATCGGTAGATATTGAACGTCTACAGTTTATTAAAAACAATGCGACTTTTGATCATAAAGACGTTCATTATATAGCAGTTTTGAAAAATTCTGCAGAACATATAAAAGGTAATGAAAACTGGGGACTTTATCAATTTGAAATTGCACAACAATACCAAATATGGGGAAATTCATATCAGCCTAAAACAAACGAAGAATACAGATGGAAACATAAAGAAGCATTGGAATTATGTGAAACTATAATCAATACATATCCCAACAGTACCTGCGCGGAAAAAAGTAAAAATTTAAAGGCTAGCATATTAAACAAAAACATACAGCTCATCAATGAACACTACATTTCAATTAACAAACCATCGCGGTTATTGGTTAATTATAAAAACTTAGATGGAATTAAGATTACAGCATATACAATTTCACCTAGCAAATTAGAGCAATTAGAAAACCTATATCAGGAAGAAAAAAAGTTGGCACTAATCAAAACACTTAGCATTTCGAAAACGTGGGACGCCACCTTAAAAAATGAAGGTGATTATCAAAATCATAGTATTGAGGTTCTTGTACCTGAATTAGAAAACGGACAGTATTTATTGGTAGCTACACCAAAAGGAGAGGCGGAAGCCACATTTTCTTATAGTGCTGTGCAAGCTACTAATATTGCACTTGTAGAAACGCAAACGAGCACTACGCATACATTTCAAGTAATTGATAGAAACAACGGAAAACCATTACCAGGTGCTCAACTAGCATTAACCTACAGAATTAATTACGATAAAAAATTCGTCTCTCATACATTTACAACAGATGCTAATGGGCAGGTAATCATTTCTAAATCAATACAAAACTGGACAGAAATTAAAGCAAAAGTATCCTACAACAAGGATATTGCCTTTTTTGGTGAATATTACATTAACCGTGACTATTCAAGAAGCACAGATGATAAGACAACATATGCTAGTTTTCTTTTTACAGATAGAAGTATTTATCGCCCAGGTCAACCTCTATATTTTAAGGGAATCGTGCTTTCAAAATCTACTGACAAACAAGCGGTATTGCCAAACACAACGGTTCTAGTAAAATTATTTGACGTTAATGGGCAAGAAACTGGTCATCAATCCTTAAAAACAAACGAATACGGTTCATTTGCTGGAGAATTTATATTACCTAATAATGGTCTTACGGGTAACTTTCGATTACAAGTAAATTCTAAAGAGGTGAAACTAAATGGTAATGCTTATTTCTCTGTTGAAGAATATAAACGCCCGAAATTTGAAGCTTCTTTTAATCCTGTAACGGAAACCTATAAAGTTAACGATACAATAACCGTACATGGAAAAGCAATAGCTTATGCGGGAAGTAACATTACAGACGCAAAGGTTACATACAGGGTAAAACGTGTTGTTTTTTTTCCAAGATGGTACTATTGGTATCGCCCCTATTTTAATACAACACCACAAGAAATCGCACATGGTGAAACTAGTACAGATGCCTCTGGTAATTTTAAAGTAGATTTTAAAGCAATCCCCGATTCCAATACCGCTATTGAAAATCTACCAACTTTTAGTTACGAAGTCACTGCAGACTTAACCGATATTAATGGAGAAACACATAGTACAAGTGCCACCGTTAATGTGGGGTATCATGCTTTAACGGCCAGTATAAATATAACTACCACCGTAGATAAAAATTCAAAAGAACATAAGTTCTCTATTACTACCAACAACCTTAACGGACAATTTGTAGCTGCAAAAGGAACACTAAAAGTGTTTAAACTTAAAGCTCCTGAGGCTGTTTTAAGACCAAGACCCTGGGTCGCGCCTGATTATGATAATTTCGGCAAGGAAAAATTCAAAGCCCTATTCCCACATGAGGCATATGATACAGAGCATGATTCCAGCACTTGGGAAAAAGGCGAGATGGTGTGGGAGACCCTTTTTGATACCGAAAAATCAAAAGAAATTAGTTTACCTCATTTAAAAAAATGGTCTTCGGGGAAGTATCTCATTGAATTAGAAACTAAAGATAAATTTGGTCAACGTGTTCAAGATAAAGCGCAAACTAGTCTCTTTAGTGCTAGTGACAAGAGTTTAGCCGATAATCAATTATTTGATATTACTACAGACAAAATAGCGTATACCATAGGCAATAAAGTAAAATTAAAAGTAAGCTCTGCTGCCAAAAATGTAACAGTTACCGTTTCTATAGAGAAAAACCATAAGGTTATTGGCACCGAAATCATTCATTTATCCAATGATTCTAAAACCATTAGTATTCTTGTCAATAAAGAAGATTTAGGAGGTTTTGCGGTGAATTACAGCTATGCTGCTTTCAATTCATTTGCATCAGGATCAATACCAATTGCTGTGCCCTACCCTGCAACAGACCTACAAATTGAAACCATTACGTTTCGTGATAAGTTACAACCTGGCACCGACGAAACTTGGGCGTTTAAAATAAAAGGTCCTAAAGGTGATAAAGTAGCTGCTGAACTTTTAGCGAGTATGTATGATGCTTCTTTAGATGCGTTTCAAAGTCATTCTTGGAGTTTTAATCCTATATACAAACAAACCTATTATTCAAACCGATATAGCAATGCGAATACTAGTTTTGGGATAGACTCCTTCAGGAATTATTGGAATTACAATGGAGACTATAGCTATACCCCCCAATATTATGATTCGTTTGATTGGTTTGGATTTAGTTTTGGATATGGCCGACGAAATCGTTTATATAAGGCAGAAAACATGGCTATGACAAGTAGAGCTGGTGATAATGAAATAATGATTGTCGAGGATAGCCAAGAAATTTTAGAAGATTCAGCTGCGTTAGAAGAAGTTGTAACTGTTGGTTACGTTAATGCTGCGCCAGCTACCCCAGAAGAAGATAAAGTATCTGAAACCGATTTTAGCGAGGTGAAAATCCGTAAAAACCTTCAAGAAACAGCCTTCTTCTTTCCACAATTACACACAGATAAAGAGGGGAATGTATCTTTTAGTTTTACTACTCCAGAAGCGTTAACCAAATGGAAATTACAATTATTAGCGCATACTAAAACGCTAGAAAGTGCCATCAGAACATTTGAAACCGTTACTCAGAAAGAGTTAATGGTAACCCCTAATGCGCCTCGTTTTTTACGTGAAGGCGATAAAATTATCATTAGTTCGAAAATTTCAAACCTAACAGACAAATTATTAAACGGACAAGCAAAACTGATTTTAACTGATGCGGTTACAAGTAAAGAACTTACCAATGTGCTCATCGATGCTGCACAAAAAGAATTCAAAGTTGATGCTGTTGGAAACACCCAAATTTCTTGGGCTCTTACCATTCCTGAAGGGGTACAAGCGGTTCAATATAAAATACTAGCAAAAGCCGCTGATTTTAGTGATGGCGAGCAAAATGTATTACCTGTGCTAACCAATCGTATGTTGGTAACCGAATCATTACCGATGTGGGTACGAAGTAACCAAACTAAAACATTTAGTTTCGATAAACTAAAGAACAATACTTCTACTACGCTCAGTAACCATAAATTAACTTTAGAGATAACTTCAAACCCAGCTTGGTATGCGGTGCAAGCCCTACCCTATTTAATGGAATACCCGTATGAGTGTAATGAACAGCTATTCTCTAGATATTACGCAAATTCATTAGCCACATATATCGCAAATAACAATCCAAGAATTCAGGAGGTATTCAACCAATGGGCCAATTCAGATGCTTTATTAAGTAATTTAGAAAAGAATGAAGAGTTAAAATCGCTAATACTGCAAGAAACCCCTTGGTTACACGATGCACAGTCAGAATCGGAACAAAAGAAACGCATTGCCTTACTTTTCAATTTAAATAAAATGCAATCTGAGCAAGCAAATGCTTTGCATAAATTACAACAGAATCAAATGTCTTCAGGTGCATGGGCATGGTTTGTTGGTGGCAGAGAAAATAGATACATCACACAACATATCATTACAGGTTTAGGGCATTTAAGAAAACTCACTTCAACTCTGGCTAGTGACCCAAAATCGGAGTCTGAACGTAATCGCAGTCAAATGACCACAGATGCAATTGCTTATTTAGATCAAGAATTTATTGAAGAATACGAAAAAATGAAAAAACGTGCTTCAAATATCAACGACGATCATTTGAGTGCCACTCAAGTTCATTATTTATACATGCGTAGTTTCTTTAAGGACATCAAAACATCCAAAAGAGTTGATGATATTACTGCGTATTATAAAGGCCAAGCTGAAAAGTATTGGATGAATACAAATCTATATACGAAAGGAATGTTAGCCCTTGTATTAAATCGGATGGAAGACGCCAAAACAGCGAATAAAATAATTCGCTCCTTGGATGAAAACAGTATTTCTAGTGATGAATTAGGCATGTACTGGAAAGAAAACACCAATTCATGGTATTGGTACCAAGCGCCAGTTGAAACCCAATCACTTTTAATTGAAGCTTTCTCTGAAATTCAGAATGATATTGAAAACATTGATAACTTAAAAATATGGCTCTTAAAAAACAAACAAACCAATCAATGGAAAACCACAAAAGCGACTACCGAAGCTGTTTATGCTTTACTATTACAAGGTAGTGATTGGCTATCGGTTACCGATGCTGTTGAAGTATTGGTTGGTGGTGAAAAAATCAATCCTTCTACATTAGAAAATGTAAAGATTGAAGCGGGTACTGGATATTACAAAACCTCTTGGAGCAAGAACGAAATAACCCCTAAAATGAGCGAAGTTCAAATCAGCAAAAAAGGAAAAGGTATTGCTTGGGGTGCGCTGTACTGGCAATATTTTGAAGATTTAGATCAAATAACCTCAGCAGAAACACCTTTAAAGTTGAAAAAGAAACTATTCTTAAAAAAGAACACCGATACTGGTGAAGAAATTTCTGAAATCACAACTAAAACAAATTTAAAAGTAGGTGATTTAGTTCGTGTAAGAATAGAATTAAAAGCTGACCGTGCCATAGAATTTATTCATATGAAAGATATGCGTGCTGCAGGCTTTGAGCCAATAAACGTGATATCTAGCTACAAATGGCAAGACGGATTAGGGTATTACGAAAGCACTAAAGATGCTAGTACCAATTTCTTCTTTGATTATCTACCACAGGGAAATTATATTTTCGAATATGATTTGAGAGTAAATAATGCTGGTGATTTTAGTAATGGCATCACAACGATACAAAGCATGTATGCCCCAGAATTTAGTAGCCATAGTGAAGGCATTAGAGTAAAAATAGCCAAGTAAATATACCATTGCGTTTTCATAAATTACATAGCAAATACTTTTTTTAGTACTTTTAATAGAATTAACTTTTAAAACCAACTAATTATGAATTCAAAAGTGTTAATGGTACTAAGAATTGTGTTTGGAATTTTATTGGCAATTTTTGGGGCGAACAAGTTTTATCCTTTCATGCCGGCACCTACTGAAATGCCAGAAGGGATCATGAATTATATGACTGCTTTGATGACCTCTAAAACAATGTATTTAGTAGGCGCCGTTGAGCTAATTGCAGGTATAGCACTAATTTTTAATAAATATGCTGCTCTAATGATGATTATTCTAATGAGTGTTTCTGTAAATGCCGTTTTATTTCATGCAACAATGGATCCAGATAATATCATTGGAGCTATAGTTCTTTTGGTATTAAATGTTGTAATGCTCTATGCCTATAAAGACAAATACAAAGATTTACTAAGAGCCTAATTAAATACAAATCATTAATTATCAAAAAGGGTTTTATTTGAAAATGAAACCCTTTTTCTTTAATTATAAGTCTTTTTTGGTTTTTTGAAAATTATTGCAAAAAGTAAGATTCCAAATCCTGCCCCTACAATTGCGCCGTAAACCATATCTGGTATCGAAAAAAAATGAAGTACAATTTGTCCAATAGACATGATTAGTAATCCAATTATTATAAGATATGTTTTTGATAGGTTTTTCATTTGACTTTTATTTTATAGTTCTTATTATTTTCGCATTTACCCTATAAACTCATTCGATCTTTGAATATATAAGATTGTCTTCGAGACACCTCAACTTCTTCACCATTATTCATCGTAAGTTTTAGTTTCCCATTAAACCACGGGACTACATTCTGAATATGATTCATATTAATAATCTGCTGCCTATTCACCCTAAAAAAGTTTTGTTCTGGTAGTTTTTCCTCAACTTGATTCAGTGATTTATACAGCATTGGTTTTTGATCTTGAAAATACACGCGAGAATAATTACCCACTATTTCAAAAAGCAATATATCTCCTATTCTAACCAACCAACATTTTTCACCATCCTTTATAAAAATCTGACTGCTTTCAGTTAATCGTTCTGTATTTGATGTTGTTTCATCTGAATTTCCTTCAAGCTTGATTTTTACTTTGTCCACAGCTTGAGCAAACCGCTTATCGTTTATGGGTTTCAATAAATAATCAAGAGCATTATACTCAAAAGATTTTATAGCATATTCATCAAAAGCCGTTGTAAAAACGGTTATTGGCACATCGTCTAACATTTCTAAAAGTTCGAATCCATCTTTTTCGGGCATATTTATATCCAATAATAATAAATCTGGCTTTGTGCTTTTTATGAGTTCAAAACCCTCATCCACATTCTCTGCTTCGCCAACCAATTCTAATTCAGGATGCTGCTTAAGCAGCTCTTTTATCTCATTACGAGCCAATCTAGAATCCTCAACAATTACCGTTTTAATTTTATTCATACCATTGGAATTTTTATTGTTGCCACTACCTCTTCTTCAATTTCTTCTAGAGAAAATTCTGCTTTTGGCCCATAGAGTAACCTAAGGCGCTGCCGAATATTTTTCAGTCCTAATTTAGTAGAATCTTTACTGATACTCAACTTTCCGGTATTGCGTACCGTTAGTATTAATTCTTGATTTAAGAGTGCTGTTTTGAGTGAAATTTTTCCGCCACTTTTTAAATTCGAAATTCCGTGTTTAGCGGCATTTTCTACTAACAATTGAATAATCATAGGTGGAATTTCAACTTTCAAAGTATCAGGATCAATATCTTTATCATATTGCAATCGGTCTTCCATTTGAATTTTTGCCAAAGCAATATAATTATCGACCATTTCAATTTCTTCGCTTAAGGCAATTGCATCAACCGTATTTTTAGACAAAGCATATTGTAACATTTCTGAAAGCTTGGTAATCATTTCACGAGATTTACCGACATCCTCTAGCATTAATCCACGAATATTGTTTAGGCTATTGAACATAAAATGAGGGTTCACTTGTCCCTTTAAAGTATTTAGTTGCGCTTCTCTAAGTGTAGCATTCAATTCAAGACTCTCCATTCTATTTTTATTCGCATTCATAATAAACTTAACAGCCATATAAATTACCGTCCAACCTAAAATCGTGAAGGCGCTATTGAGGATACTTGTGATAATAGAAAAATTATCAGTATACCATTTGATTTCTTCATGGGTTCTTTTCCAAATGACTTCATAAAGTTTGTCTGTCCCCATTAATACAGCGTAGTACACTATTGTACAGACAAAAAAAGCTAAAACTAGCTTTAAAAGGCTACTTTGATTAAAACTGTCTACAATTATATTTCTCTTTAGATACAAACGGTAGAGGCTTGTTATAATAATACTCAAGATGGTTGCCGTAATAAATGAAAACAACTTATACTCTTGACTCAATTCGGGTATGATGTATATAACGGCATTTATCATAGTCCAACCCACTAACTGTAATAACCAAAATATAAATTCAGAGTATTTATTTTTTAAATCCATATTATGTTTCTATATTTTTTATTGGATTTACTGGCAAAACAACCCATAGGGTATTTTTATCAATTTCATGATTACTCATATAGCTTGCATTGGGTCCATATAACAATTTAAGACGTTGCCTTATGGTATTTTCAAGAACCTGTCGAGGTTTACTTAGTATCACTTTGCCCGTATGAATTATGCTTATCTTTAACTTATTCAGATGTAATTCGGCCACCAATTTAATATTCCCTCCTTCTTTCAAATTTAGCACCCCATGTCTAGTAGCCAGTTCCATAAGGTTAGCTAATAGCATAGGTGGTATTTGCAATTGTAAGGTTTCAGGGGCAACTTCATAGTGCACTGTAAGTCTATTTTTTCCTTCAATTTCTAATATGGTAATATAATTTTTTGTGATTTCTAGTTCTTCTTCAAGACTAACAGAATTTATATTGTTTTTGGTCAGCGAGTATCTTAGCATCTCAGATAAGGTAGTCAACATCGCTCTAGACTTGGTTACATCTTCTAACATTAATCCCTTTATATTATTTAGAGATGTAAAAATAAATTGTGGATTTATATGTCCCTTTAAAGTATTTAATTGGGCTTGCCTTACCTGGTCTTTAAGTTGTAAACGTCTTATCCTTTCACTATTTGAATTTCTTAATAATTTTATCGTAAAATAAAAAATTGTCCATCCGGTTACTATAATTGTATAAACAACATATTTAGCAATTGTTTTAATTTCTTTTGGTGGCTTTTTTATTAGTTCTGTGGTATCTTCAAATAAAAATTTGGATATTTTTCCAGCTCCAAACCCCACATAATAGGCAAAAGTAGGTAATATTAAGGCCGTAACTAAAACAGCCAGCACAATTTTGACCCCTGTAATTACATTAAAACCTTTTATTGGAGCAAACTTATTTAACACCCATCTTAATAAAGAGGTCGTAAAAATAAACACAAACATATTACCTAGCGTAATTAATAAAATACCCTGCCATGTTTCGCTTATATTACCTGCAAAGGTTAAAAAAAGTGAAAATGCTCCCCAACCTAAGAGTTGAAGAATCCAAAATAAATTTTTTGATATAAATTTTTGCATTAATAATAGTTACGTATCGTATAAAAATCTAGAAGTATATCAACGATTTTTGTAGTTAATAATTGATAAATAGTCTTGTCTAATATAGCGGCAAGAACATTTGAATCTCAATTAAAGCAAGATAAGACTTAAAATAATTTCTAATATAATTATTGCTAAAGATATCATAGGATAAATTTTTTATAGTTGGTAATTTCTATTCTTAAACTAGCTAATAAGTTGTCATAAAATTAATAGATAACCTCCACATTTTTAGTACAAATATGTTAAACGGTAAAATAGATTGCGTGAGCGGTAAAGGAAAAACTACAAGACTATTTTACGAGAACTGCGCAATTATCGATTACAAAATCTTTTGTAACAATATCATCCTTAAATTCTAAAAGGATAAATACATCATTACAGAGTTTGGTGGTTTTTAATGCCGTTTGTATCGCATTAACTTCAGCTTCGTAATTTGTGCTATCACAATTCGATAATTTGAACTCATATCTTTCTCCTACATTAGAAGGGTTTTCTCTTGAAATTGTGATCCCATAAGATGAAATAACTGAAGTTACAATTTCACAGTTACAAGAATTTTTAATTACTTCTGCTATCTTTTTACTTTTATCAGAGGTCTCCCTACAACCAAATAAAAAGATAGTACTAAGTGCTAACAGGCAAAGTTTATTTCTATTTTTCATGGTGCTTTTTGAATAAATTAATGAACTAAGTAATTTTTAGTGTCCTAAATGATAGATTAATTTCCCTATTGCGTAACCTGCTTGATATAGTACATATCCAAGGATAACTACTGTAAAGATTGTTGCTTTTACAATCTCCTTTTGTTTGATACTTCTGGTGTTGATTGAAACTTTCATAATGGTATAATTTAATTGTTGTTATTATTATTTGATATAAATTTACACTGATTACCAGTCATTAAAAAAGGTTTTATGACCAACGGTAAATTTTAATTATTGAACGGAAAATGATGATGTTTTATAAAAAATATAGCTTTCATATTTCTAAAAAAATTGGAAGCATAAAGAATAGAACCAAGGCTTATCTACTTACCTAAAGAATAAAATGAGTAAAAAAAGCGAGCCAATTGGCTCGCTTTTTTTGTGTTTGTTTTGTTCTATTTCAAAAGATCAATTACATCTGTTGCATTAGATAACTTTGCATATTCTAAAGCTGTAAAACCCATTTTCGATTTCGCATTTGTGTCTGCTCCATTGTCCAATAACAGTTTAATCATCCTTGCATTATTATACCGAGCAGCATACATTAAAGGTGTCATTCCGTTGAGTGCTGTTTTCACTTCAATATCTGCGCCAAACTCTAAAAATTTCTTTACAGTAGCTACATCACTTTGTGCAACCGCTATACTCAATGGAGCTACATCTTTAATTGTTGTCGTTACTACTTCATTGTTTTTCTTGGTAGGATTAATAGTTGAATTAGCAAAACTTGTTGCTGCCATACTTAAGATAATTCCGAAGGTAAAAATTGATTTTTTCATAATATTTAATTTAAATGATTTATAATATATTTCTTATTTATGAAGTAAATTTACACTGATTACCAGTTATTTAAAACGGATTTATGACCAACGGTAGATTTTAATTACTGAACGGAAACATGCATATGAAGATTCTAAAATTTAATTTACAGATCTTTATTTCTTGCTTCAAAAACAGATTTATCACCAAAAAAATATTGATTGCAAAACATAAAAAAAGGGAGCCAAATGGCTCCCTTTTCTAACATACTATAGTATAATACTTTTTAATCTTTTATCTCTTGTACTGCTGGTTTAGGCCCTAAATGTTTCGCATAAAACCCTAACATGGCCTGGTACAATTCTATTCTGTTTTCCTCTTTTGAAAAACCGTGACCTTCGTCATATTTTACCATATAAGGAACATTAACTCCCTTATCTCTAAGCGCACTTACAATTTGATCAGATTCATCAATATTTACCCGAGGATCATTAGCTCCTTGTACAACAAAAAGTGGTTTTTTAATTTTATCAATATGAAATACTGGTGATACTTCTTCCATAATTACTTTTTCTTCAGGTATAGCATCATCATACCAAATTTCTTTTACAATTTTAATATATGGCTTCCAATAAGGAGGCATAGTATTCATAAAAGTAAATATATTAGATACGCCTACATAATCTACACCGCAAGCATACAAATCTGGTGTTTTTGTCAAACCTCTTAATACTGCGTACCCCCCATGACTACCACCATAAATTGCAGCTTTATCTTTATCAACCCAGCCTTGCTCTATAACATATTGCAAACCATCTTCAACATCATCCATTGCCTTTCTACCAATTTGCTTAAAGCCAGACTCTAAAAATTCTTTCCCATAGCCTCCAGAAATTCTAAAATTCACTTGTAAAGTGGCATATCCTCTACTTGCAAAAAGCTGCGCTTCAGGTCCAAATCCCCAAGAATCTCTAATACCTTGTGGCCCCCCATGTGGATTCACAATAACAGGCACTTTTTCTCCTTGCAATGCCTCTTTAGGCAAGGTAATATAACCATGTATTGTTAACCCATCTCTACTTTTAAAAGTAATAGGCCGCATCTCGGCCATATCTTGCTCTTTTAATTGCGGCATTAAATTATACACCAACTGAAATTCATCTTTTTGAACATCATAAGAATAATAAACACCATATAATTTATCACTACTAACAACCAATAAATAATTATTTTCATCATCTGTAGCATCAACAATTCCGAATTGCTTACCCTTAAATTCCTTTTCAAATTTCTTGTGTAATTTTTTATAATAGTTACTTACTGGAACAATTATAGACTTCTCACCTTCATACTGAAAATAATCTAACTCATAATTTCTTTTTCTAGAAACCGATAGATTAGAAACATCGTAATAATCATTCGAGAAAACTTTTTTTAGCTCTTTGTTTTGTTTAAAATCATAGAGTACAATTTCAGATTTATCACTATTTAAGTTCGAAACTACATAAGCATCATCAGGGTTTTCAGTAGCATAATCAAAATTAAGAATGGCAAATGCTTCTTTCCAATTTAGGCTTTTTACCACTTCAAATTTACCCGCTTCATTAGCATAATATAAATCTTGCTCTACCCCATCACGTAATCTTGTAAAAGCTTTTAAATTTCCATTTTTATCAAAATTATATCCCATTATAGGGTTAGCAATATCTTCATTATTATACAATTGAACTATTTCTCCTGTTGCAACATTTACTTTGTACGGATCAAAAACTTGGGGGTTGTTTTTATTTAATGAAATGATGATATGGTCCTTGTCTTCTTTTAAAAGTTCTAAAAAATTAGCCTTCACCCCTTCAAAAGGTGTTAAATCTTTCTGATTAGTACCATCTAAGTCAGCAGCATATAAATGATAATTTTCATCGCCACCTTTATCCATTAAATACACCAATCTGTTATTATTTACCCAACCATAACCGCGAATTAATTCTTCTTTTTCTTCGATTGCTCTGGTTACCTTACCTGTACTAATTTCCTTTACATATACATGTCTTTTACTGTCCTCATCCTTTTCCATATATGAAATGTACTTTCCATTAGGAGAATAATTGAATGATGATGCTTTTGGCTTCGCAAAGTAATCTTCAACAGAATACGTATAATTACCACTATCTGTATTAGCTAATGCTATTAATTCTTCGTCTGAGGTAGGTAAATCAGTATTCCCAGGGATTGTTTTTATTGTTTTTTCCAGAACCAACGGAAACTCCATTCCCGATTGAAAAAATGTTCCTGAAATTTTTTCTCCTTCTATAACCCCCACATACTTGATTCCTGCTTGTTTGAATACAATGGTCAGTTCTTTATCAATCAATGTAGTTTCATCCATCGGCAGCCCTGTTGCGCCTTGCGAGGGGCTATCCATTGTTGCTATTAATATGCCTTCCTCTTCCGTTACATTGAATACTAAAGGTACTTCTGTTCCTTGTACAGAAAGTGCTCCTTTCCAAGTACCTGAAACATCTTGAGCCTTCATTAACTGCAAGCCCAAAGTAAGTAGTATCAGGGTTATTACTGTTTTAAATTTTAAATGTATTTTTTTCATAAGTGTTGATTTAAGATTAAACTAAAATATTCAAAAACAAGCATTTACATATTAGTTAACAAACAAATGAACTTGTTACAAAAAATCGGTATTGATTTTTATTGATACAAATATATTAGGAAAGAACACCTTAAAAAATGAAAATATGATAGACGGTAAAAAACCACAACTGAGCGGAAATTGGTTACGCCCAAATTAATTTATACAGCTTTAAACCTATTACAAAGCCCAGCCATATACCAAGAATAACTATTATAATTAAAAGATTTCTAGAGCCTTGGGCCATATAATTCTCTAAATTTAAAGGCAGGCTATTTTTATGAATTTTAAGTGATTTTGATTTCCCTTGAATTAATTTTTTTTTAAATCGGATGTCATAGTTATTACCATTAAGGGTAAAATAATGCTCAGAAGTAAGTAAGGAATATTTCTCAGATACTTTAGCCCCATTTAATAATACAAGCTCTCTACCTATTGGTGATTTAAAGACTTCCACCTTATTATTCTCTATAAAGAATTCTGCGTGTTTTTTCATTAAAAAATGTGTGCTATTTAGATTAGCACGATTGCTTTAAAACTATTTTGGATAATATAAGTGGGGAGAAATTTATTTATATACGTACAACATATATTTCTAGATGTTGCGCATTGAAATATTTGCGCAAAAATATATACTAAAACTTCAATTTAAAAAATCGTAACATATTTTTAACGTTAATTCGCTTTGGGTGGATATTTTTCAAATACTTTCTGTACAATTTCTCGAAGCTTTTGCTCTCGTGTATCTGGAGACATACTTTCCTTAAACCCACTTGTACTGCTAGCTTCCCAAAATAAAAATTCTTTCTGACTATCTACAAAATCAAAGCGTATTTCACGCTCTATATTTGGTTGTCCTATTGGTAATCCAATGGTTATTCCACCGCCAACATTTCTGCCTGTACCACCAACTCCTACTCCAACAGCATTATTTTGTGGAGACCTATAGGCATTACTTTGAATATTAATATAGAAATCTGGTTCTTCCGATAGTTTTATGCCTTTTACTTGCATAATAGAATCTATAAGAACTAAAATTCGTTGTGTATCTAAACCACTCAATCCAGTCTCCATATCAGGATAATAGGTATAGGTTGTATAGCTTGAAAAATCTGTTTCCTTATCGTAGTCATAGTTTACGCGTACCGCACTACATGAAACTACTGATGAAATTATTAGAAATATGGCTATTTTTTTCATCTGAATTCATTGATTTTTGAAAGACTCTTTTAGCAGAGCATATAGATACAATCCAGTATAAAAGTCATGATTTGGCGCTACTCTTTGGTCTGTATACTACCTAAAAATAAACAAAAAGAAAGTTTGCATCAAACAATTCTTAAATTAATCGTTTAACATCGTCCAAAGTTTGTCTTTTAATTCGGTAAGACCTGTTTGAGCAACCGATGAAATAAACATATATGGCATTCCTTCAAACTCTTTATCCAGTTCTTTACGCATTTCTTCCTTTAGTTCATCATCAAGCATATCGCTTTTAGAAATAACCACTAAACGTTCTTTATCTAACATTTCAGGATTATATCTTCGCAATTCATCAAGGAGAATCTCGTATTCTTTTTTAATATCCTTACTATCGGCAGGAACCAAGAATAACAATGTTGAATTGCGCTCTATATGTCTTAAAAAATAATATCCTAATCCTTTACCTTCTGCTGCCCCTTCAATAATTCCAGGGATATCTGCCATTACAAAACTTTGGAATTCGCGGTATTTTACAATCCCTAAATTGGGCTTAAGTGTAGTGAATTCATAATCTGCTATTTTTGGTTTAGCAGTTGTCATTACCGATAAAAGTGTAGATTTTCCTGCATTAGGAAAACCAACAAGACCAACATCTGCCAACAGTTTTAGTTCAAGTATTACAGAAAGCTCCCCTCCAGGAATACCAGGTTGCGCATACCTTGGTGTTTGATTTGTGGATGTTTTAAAATGCCAGTTTCCGCGACCACCTAATCCACCAGGCAAAAGAACTTGCTCTTGATTTTCTTCAGTAATTTCCATGATTACTTCTTCCGTATCTGCATCTTTAATCACTGTACCTAATGGAACATCTAAATATACATCTTCGCCGTCGGCTCCTGTACTCCTACTTTTCGCACCATGTAATCCATGACCCGCAGCAAATTTACGTTTAAATTTAAAGCTTAATAAGGTCCATAAATCTTTGCTCCCACGAACAATAATATGGCCACCACGACCACCATCTCCACCATCAGGACCACCTTTAGTAATAAATTTTTCACGATGTAAATGCACAGAACCTTTACCGCCATTACCTGACTCTAAATGTACTTTTACGTAATCTACAAAATTGCCTTCCGTCATCTTATTCTAAAAATTTTGTCCTTTATTGGTACTATACCACTTTTCTAATTTTGAAATCTTATTTGAGATCAAGCCAAAAAAAAGAACTAATAAAAAATACTATTTAATTTTTTCAAAAACAAACTCAATACAATTACTAGTAAGGCGAATAAAAATTGAATTTCACATCAACGCTAACTGCGTAACTTCACTTTTAACAGGAAAGCATCCTAATCGATTTAATCTAAAACTATTTTTTTCTCTAACCTTGAGTAGTTAAACCGCTCATCTGTTAAAAATTTTATTTCTTCTGAACTTGCTTTACAACTCATTTAAATTAATTAGTATAAGCCTTCAGCTGAATTAAAAACTACTATAATTTATCTATTACCGTTTTTAATCTTTTGGTAATCTCTGCAATTTCTCCAATACCATTTACACTATGAAATTTATCCTTCTTTTCATAATACGCTTTTAAAGGAGCCGTTTTAAAATTATACTCTTCAAAGCGATTGCGAATTTTAGTTTCATCTTGGTCATCCGGTCTGCCACTTATTTTACCTCTTTCTAACAAACGTTGAATTAAAACCTCATCATTTGCTTCAAGTGCTATCGTAGCGTTGATTTTCATGTCTTTAGAATCTAAGAAAGCATCTAATGCTTCTGCCTGAGCTGTGGTTCTTGGGAAACCATCAAAAATAAACCCGCTAGCATCTCGATTTTTTTCTACTTCTTCTTCTAACATCTTAATCGTAACCTCATCAGGTACTAGATCACCCATATCCATATATGATTTGGCCAATTTTCCTAATTCAGTACCATTTTTGATATTATATCGGAAAACATCTCCTGTAGAAATATGCTTTAAATTGTATTCTGATTTCAAAAATTCTGCTTGTGTGCCCTTGCCAGCACCAGGTTTTCCGAATAGCACAAGATTAATCATAGTATTTTGGTTTAGTTGGTATACTTCTTTTAAATTTCTTCCTAGTTCGTTATAATCAAGTCCATATCCCACGATAAATTTATCGGGAATTTCCATTCCTATATAATCAATTTTATATTCCCCATTATACACCGATGGTTTATAAAATAATGTTGCTATTTTAAAATCGCGCACATTTGTATTTGAAAACATATGCACAAGCTCTTTTAAAGTACGCCCTGTATCAATAATATCTTCGAGAATAATAACACTTTTTCCTTTGACATTTTCTGGAACATCTAATAACGTTTCTACAATTCCAGTAGATGTTAAACCGCTATATGAACTTAATTTCACAAAAGAAACCTCACATGGGTGCTGATACTCTTTTAAAAAGTCGGCAACAAACATAAACGACCCATTTAAAACGCCAACGAAAATTGGAGTTTCATCTTTATAATCTTCAGCAATTTTATCAGCAACTTTTTTTACAGCTGCTTGAACTTCTGCCTGACTAATAAAAGGTTTAAAATGCTTATCCTGGAGCTTTATCACGGTTAAATTTTTTGAAACGACAAATATAGCGTTTTGATTTCTCTTTTTACTTCTAACCCTGTTGGTTTTAAGAATTCGGTGTATTTTTGTAGGTAACACAGAATTTATAATCAATTATGCCAAATCTAAATTCAAAAAACTACTTTTCGTCTGATTTTAAACTCGGAATATTGGGTGGAGGACAATTGGGTAAAATGCTTTTATATGAAACTCGAAAATTTGATATACACACCAAGGTTTTAGAGGCTTCAAAAGATGCACCATGTAAAATTGCTTGCGATGAATTTATCATTGGCGATTTAATGAATTTTGATGACGTATATAACTTCGGAAAAAAAGTAGATCTACTAACAATAGAAATTGAAAATGTAAATCTCGATGCCTTAGAAAAATTAGAAAATGAAGGTTTAAAAGTGTACCCACCAACAAGAACCCTAAGAACCATACAAAATAAAGCCAAACAGAAATTGTTTTATGTAGATCATAACATTCCTACGGCCGATTTTTCTCGTTTTGCCTATTTGAGCGAAATTAAAGATAGTATTGAAAATGGTGGTTTAGCATTTCCTTTTGTATGGAAAGCTGCTCAGTTTGGTTACGATGGGCAAGGGGTAAAAGTGGTACGTAATTTTGATGATTTAAAAGGCTTACCACAAGGAGAATGTATCGCCGAAGATATGATTCCATTTAAAAACGAATTAGCAGTTATTGTAGTTAGAAATACAGCAGGAGAAGTTGTTACTTACCCTGTTGTTGAAATGGAATTTCATCCAGAAGCAAATCAAGTAGAATATGTGATTTGCCCTGCTAGAATTGACTCCAAAGTTGCTGAGAAAGCTACCCAAATAGCATTGCAAGTTTCTGAAAAAATGAAGCATATTGGTATTTTGGCTGTTGAAATGTTTCATACAAAAGAAGATCAGATACTAATTAATGAAGTTGCACCGAGGCCTCATAATAGTGGACATTATAGTATAGAAGCTAGTTATACAAATCAGTTTGAACAGCATATACGTGCCATTCTAAATTTACCTTTAGGAAGCACTGAAAGTAAAGTAGCTGGTATTATGGTAAACCTTGTTGGTGCCGAAGGTTATACTGGTGATGTTATTTATGAGCATATGGAGGCTATTCTAAAATTAGAAGGAGTAACTCCACATATTTATGGTAAAAAACAAACCCGTCCTTTTCGTAAAATGGGCCATGTCACCATCGTAAATAAAGATTTAGCTGTTGCAAGAGCAATAGCACAAAAAGTAAAAGAAACGATTAAAGTTATTAGTAAATAAGAAAGCATGAGTAAAGTAGCCGTAGTCATGGGAAGCACAAGTGATCTTCCCGTAATGCAAGAAGCCATTGATATTTTAAAAGGTTTTGACATTGAAGTAGATGTAGATATTGTATCTGCACACCGTACTCCAGAAAAACTGTTTGATTTTAGTAAAAATGCACATATTAATGGCTATACAGTAATTATTGCTGGTGCTGGTGGAGCAGCACATTTACCAGGTATGGTGGCTTCGATGTCTCCTTTACCTGTTATTGGTGTTCCTGTAAAAAGTAGCAACTCTATTGATGGCTGGGATTCTATTCTTTCTATTCTTCAAATGCCGGGTGGTGTTCCTGTAGCAACCGTTGCTTTAAACGGAGCCAAAAATGCAGGGATTCTTGCGGCACAGATTATCGGTAGCGCTGATAAATGTGTTTTAGACAAAATAATTCTGTATAAAGAAGGATTAAAACTAAAGGTGATTGAAGGCGCTAAAGCAATTAATACTAAATAGTATAGCGTACAAAGTATAAAATTCGTTGATGGTTGCTACTTTTTTTTGCCATTTGGCCTTAGCCCAATATTTTAAACCTGACATTTGATCTCGAACTTTTTCACATTAGACATTAGACATTAGACATTAGACAAACATATGAATCCTCTTTTATCCCCATTTGATACTGCACCATTTTCACAAATAAAAAACGAGCATTTTATACCTGCTTTTTTAGAAACAATCGCGCAAGCTCGTCAAGAAATTGATACAATTACCAATAATACAGAAGCGCCAACCTTTAAAAATACGATTGCGGCATTAGATTATACTGGTCAGCAATTAGATCGAGTTTCTAATGTGTTTTTTAATTTGAATTCCGCTGAAACAAATCCGGAAATTCAAAAAATAGCGCAAGAAGTTTCTCCTCTTCTATCTGAGTTCTCGAATGATATTACGTTGAACCAAGCTTTATTTAAAAGGGTAAAAGCCGTTTATGATCAAAAAGATCAATTAATCCTAACCACGGAAGAAGATACGTTGTTGGATAAAAAATATAAAGGTTTCAGTAGAAATGGAGCCAACTTATCGGAAAAGAAAAAGATAAGACTTCGAGAAATTGATGCTGACCTCTCAAAATTAAAACTTCAATTCGGCGAAAATGTATTGGCAGAGACCAATAAGTACGAAATGCATTTGACCCATGAAGTCGACCTAGAAGGCTTACCAGAAGGTGAAAAGGAAGCTGCTGCGCAGATGGCAAAAGCGAAAGACAAAGAAGGTTGGCTAATAACGCTTGATTATCCAAGCTATATTCCTTTTATGAAATATGCCCAAAACAGAGCGCTGCGAAAAAAATTATCTATAGCCTTTGGTAGCAAATGTTTTCACAAAGATGAGCTAGACAACCAAAAAAACGTACTTCAAATTGCCAATTTACGCCACGAACGTGCTAAACTTTTAGGGTATGCGACCCATGCACATTTTGTTTTAGAAGAGCGTATGGCCGAAACTCCAGAAAAAGTTCATGAATTCTTAAATGAATTATTAGAAAAGGCAAAACCTGCAGCACAACGAGAATTTGAAGAATTAGAAAATTTTGCCAAAGAATTAGATCAAATAGACCAACTGCAGAAATGGGATAGCGCCTATTATTCTGAAAAATTAAAACAGAAATTATTTGATTTAGATGATGAAAAGCTAAAACCTTATTTTAAACTAGAAAATGTAATTGACGGTGTTTTTAAAGTAGCTGAAAAATTATACGGTTTGCAGTTTAAGGAGGTTTTTGATATAGATAAATACCATGAAGATGTAAAAACGTATCGTATTTATGATGAGCATAAAGATTTAGTATCCTTATTCTACGCCGATTTCCATCCAAGACCAGGTAAACGTGGTGGTGCATGGATGACTTCTTTTAAATCACAATATGTAGAAAACGGTAAAAATGTACGTCCACAAATATCAAACGTATGTAATTTTACAAAACCTACGGCTAGTAAACCTTCATTATTAACCTTTAATGAAGTTACTACACTCTTCCATGAATTTGGACACGGATTACACGGTATGCTGGCAAACACCATATACCCATCGTTATCAGGGACTTCGGTATATTGGGATTTTGTAGAATTACCAAGTCAGATTTTAGAAAACTGGTGTTATGAAAAAGAAGCATTAGAACTTTTTGCTACACATTATAAAACCGGAGAAGTAATTCCGATGCAATTAGTTCAGAAAATAAAAGATTCTGCTACCTTTCAAGAAGGTATGCAAACCTTACGTCAATTGAGTTTTGGATTGCTAGATATGGCATGGCATGGTGCGGACCCTAGCCAAATTACTGATGTAAAAGCACATGAAGACACTGCTTTTTCTGGCACTAATCTATTCCCTGTTACTCCAGAAACGTGCATGAGCACCTCATTCTCTCATATTTTTCAAGGGGGTTATTCGTCTGGGTATTACAGCTACAAATGGGCAGAAGTTTTAGATGCAGACGCTTTTGCTTATTTTAAAGAAAAAGGAATTTTCAATAAAGAAGTGGCTACAAAATTCAAAGACAATGTACTTTCAAAAGGAGGAACAGACATCCCAATGGAACTTTATAAAAAGTTTAGGGGAGCGGAACCTAAAATTGAAGCGCTGCTGGAAAGAGCTGGATTAATTTAATAGGCATATTTTTACTGAAAATAATTTTCTTCCAAACTAGTAATATAAAAGATATATAGAACATATGTGCTATATATCCTATATTAGAGGTATAATGAACATAAGTTCATTATACTATTGTTAGGTACAATTGGAAATAAACAAAATTACAAATGAAAAAACATTTGAAAATATTAGTTTTTACTTTTTTACTTCTTTTCACAACGCATGAAATTATTGCGCAAAATGCAACAAAAACTCATAAAGATTCACTAGAGACTACAATAAATAAATATTACGATTTAAACCTTAAAATATTTCAGAAAAACTCAACAATAGAAAATATTGATAGCGCTTTTAATCTTTTTACGGACGACTTTGAATATGTTCACCCAAAATATGGTGGCATTTATACAAGAGAGGATTTGTATAACGGATATGTCAGAAATCTAAAAAATGGAGGTTATGACGGAAAGGTTGTAGAGATAAAAATAATAAATAAAATTATTGGACTGAACGCCGTGGTTGTACAAAAAAGGTTTGTTAAAAAAGTAGAAGATGGAATCCAAGATGGAGAACTCGAAATGACGCTTTTCGAGTTTAAAAATGGAAAAATATCCCGAATCTTTGAATATTGGTAACTGACTAAAAACTGTACCTAACAATACCTATAAGTAATGCGGCGTTTAGTATTTAATTCTGTGG